>Ga0180007_10000124_pt1 | contig 138671 bp, 113 predicted proteins | sample MM_PC_MetaG_FD_121122 | JGI IMG/M metagenome (GOLD analysis project Ga0180007, IMG submission 121122) | Groundwater microbial communities from the Aspo Hard Rock Laboratory (HRL) deep subsurface site, Sweden - MM_PC_MetaG | ecosystem: Environmental > Aquatic > Deep subsurface > Groundwater...
CGACGTGCGCAATCGCGATGGTAATCCCGCGGGCTTTTTCTTCGGGCGCCGCGTCGATCTGGTCAAAGGCTTTAGCTGTCGCCATGCCTCTGCCGGCCAGATACTTGGTGATCGCGGAAGTTAAGGTTGTTTTTCCGTGATCGACGTGTCCGATCGTTCCTACGTTAACGTGAGTTTTCTTTCTTACAAATTTTTCTCTTGCCATTTTTGGTTCCTCCTTGATATTTTTAGACTAAGTCGCGAGTAGACAGATTATATCTAAACCGTCTCATGGATGTCAATTAAATTAGCCCGCGGCCGGAGTTGAACCGGCGACCTTTTCCTTACCATGGAAATGCTCTACCAACTGAGCTACGCGGGCATGGTGCACATTTTATCAAGGGGAGAAAAGGCAAGCAAGGAAAGATTTAAATTAACTCGCTCTTTTTAAAAATCGGATCGAAGTCATAATTTTTTAAAGCTTCGGCAGCGCCTTCTTCTCGGTCAACTACAGAAATGACTTTTATAACCTTGGCGCCAAAATCTTCAACGGCTTGAATGGCCTGCAGTGCGGAAGATCCGGTGGTGGCAACGTCTTCAACGATGACTACTTGCATGCCGGGTTCAATGATTCCTTCGATTTTTTGTTTGGTGCCGTGTTCTTTGCCTTTTTTGCGGACGATGAACCCTGGAATATCGCTTAACATTATTATAGAGGAAGTAATTGGGTCAGCGCCCATGGTTAATCCACCTACGGCGTCAACTTTTATGTTTTTGGTTTTATCTAATAAAATTTTTCCGATTAGTTTTGCGCCTTGGGGATGGAGAGTGACTTTGCGGCAGTCGATATAGAAATTGCTTTTCTTTCCGGAAGCTAAAGTGAAGTCGCCAGTTTTAACCGCTTTTTCGAGCAGGAGTTTTTTTAGTTGTTCTTTGTCGGATTGAATGTTCACAAGTTAATTATAACAGTGGGATGGAAGGGGCGTCAATTTTTCCAAACAAAAAGCCCTATTTGAAAGCGCGACGCAGCTGTCTTGCCCAGTCATATACGTTGTATACCGGGCGGATTAATGTGCCAATAATGTCCTTGTCGTGTTTTCCCATAAAAAGAGTAAAGGCTGTCATGCGCGGATAAAGTTGTTGTGCCGCGTTATATTTTGCTGGGAATAAAAACTTGCGCCCGTAAGCGGCGGCCTTATTTAGTATTCCTTCAAAAAAGCCAATTCTTCTTGGTTGAGGAAGAACTCGCATTCGGGGTGCTTGCTGATAAATTGGATCTCCAAGGTCAATTTCTGGCACGTCTGGTCGAGGTGCCGGAGCTGCTCCACCGCCTAAAATATGAAACTGTTGACATTCGGATAGGCTTTTCGAAGGATCTGCTTGTACCCCCCCAATGAAGGGAACCGCTTCAGTTCGCGCGGGCCTTCTTGCTGCCGCGCTCCTTGCGTCAGACGTTCTTCGAGTAAGATCGGCGGCGCGCCGAGCAGTATTGGCGTCTCTTAATGTTTGAAGTCGTGGATTTAATCTTGGTGTTTTTCCCATTTTCTTTCTCCCTTTCCTGCCAACTATGGAATATTAACTGGGGCCAATGGCGGGATGTTAAAAGTTGATCCGACGGGAATGTTAACCCATCCGTAGTGTTCATAATGAATAAAACCAACGCTGAACCTGATTTTTACTCTGAACCAGTTCAGGTCTTCGGTCATGGATAAAAGGGCAACTTCGATGGGGATTTCAAAAACTACACCAGAATTTTTGTCGGGTTGAGCGTACAATAGGCGGACTGGAACATGATGATTGACAATCGCGGACGCGCTAGTGCATAAAAAGCATAATAGCAAAAGGCTCAGTATTAACTTGAGAATCGTGTTCTTCATGTTAAAAACCTCTCAAGAGCGAATTTCGGTATCCCTAAGGAACCCTCCAAAATTCGCTCTTCTACTATATATATCGGGATTAGAGGGCTAAAAATTGCATGTTTTTAGGGATTATTTTTGATCGTAGATGAATTATTTGCTTTCGGAGGGGGGCCTATTTTTTCGTGGAAGGAAGGTGCATTTGCTCTATTTCAAGCAACGCGTCCTGCTTCTGTCTTAAAGCTTCTGCCGCACCATCAAAATCCCAGTTTGATTCTGCCCACCGCAGTTGAGAGCTTGATCGCCGTACGGTTTCTATAAGATAAGCAAGCCTTTCTCCGGGCGTTTGAGGATGGTCCTTTTTCCAGTGTTTAGAAAGAAGCTCCCTGGTTTTTAAGCTCCCGTGAACCAGCATTTGTAATCCTTTTTCAATCCAGTTGCGAGGGAGCAAAGGGGGCAGGAGATAGGAGGAGCACCCTTCTTGGTCTTGGCTCCGCTCAAAAGCATCTTCCCAAACGCGCACGCGTTCCGCCAGCTCAAATGGATATCTTAAGGAAAGATAGGGGCGCGCATCCAGGTTAGTCAGCTCTCGGCTTATAGTGCCATTTTCCATTAAAAAATAACCGCGTCCGGTCCTGGGTAAAACGCGCAGGGCCTGGCCGGCTCTGTTTACGGCGGTTCTGATAGAAAAACGAGGTCTTTGAACCGCGCTTTTAGTTATAAACGGGCATCTTCTGCTGACAAGGTTGGTATTGGCAACCATTAAGCGTGCCTCCTATATAATTATCGTCAAAAAGAGGAAATAATTTCAGTTTAGTCTGGTGGTTTTTTAGAGCTTCAGCAGCTTTTTCAGTTCTTCCGCGCCTTTTTTCTTAAGGTCCTCGGTGGCTTTTTCGGCTTCCTTTTTGGCGGCTTCTTCAGCTTCTTTTTTGACGCGTTCGCTTTCCTGGTTGAGGCGCTCTTTGATTTTTTCGGTGGCTTTTTCTAAAACTTTTTCAACGGCCTTTTCAATTTTGGGAACCGGAATTGGTCTTTTGAGGCTTCCCTGCATTTCAAAGTCTAATGAAGCCGACCCATCTTTATCTTTTAGCATTTCGTATTCTTTGGGAAGATTTTTTGCCGCGTTAGGCAAAAGCGTTACTTTTAAGTTGTTACCCGAAACAAAGTTTAGGTTCCCAAGGTTTAAGCCTCCGTCGAATTGAACTTTTATATCACCGCCGGACTTTTCGCTGTCGGCGACCAGCTTGGTAAGCGTTAAGATTTTGTTTTTCAGGGCAAAAGCGGTGCTTAGCGTGTCTAGTTTAAAATCTTTTTTCAGGTCGGGCTGGTTGATTTTGTCAGCAAAGCTTTCTAAAACCGGAAAATGCTTCAGTTCTCCGTTAGACAAAGAGAAGGAACCGCTAAACTTGGCGTTTGCTAAGATATCTTGCCCTTCAACTCCGCGGCCGCCGCCGGAAGCTTTAAAATCAAGTGTCCCGTAAAGCTTGTCTTTCATGTCATCCTTATCTTTCATGGTCAGGAAAGAATCTACCATGGCGTTGATAAACGGATGGGCGTTGAAGTTGCTGATAGAAAGTTTACTAATCTGGTAAGAGATTCCCAGGATGTTTAAGTTTGCGGTAGCGGCAGCTTCTAGCTTTCCGCCGTAAGCAGATATTTCCGGAACGGAAAGGGAAACCACCTTGTTTCGCATGGAAACGTTAAGCGAAATTTTATCGATCTTTAATGTTTTGTAAGTTAAGTTATCAATATTGATTTTCCCATTAAGCGAAAGCGTCGATTTAATATTTTGCAGGCTGCGGTTCAGGTTTTTAGTGAGCTCGCCGGGGGCCGCTTTCGTTTTGGCTGAGGAGCCGGCGGCTAAGATTCCCAAAAAGGTTTCGGCCGAGAGCTTGTTGGAGCTGAGCGAAAAGTCGATGGCTGGTCCTTTGAAAAAATTTGAAACGACCGCGCTGATATTAGCTTTTTCGCCGGCAACCGAAAGGTGGGCGGCGGTAATATTTACTTTTTCCTTTTCCATAGCATAGAAAATTTTTGCCGAAGCCGAAACCGGGATCGGGGCCCCTTTATAAACCGCGGTAGCCGAAGCTTTGGCGCTGATCGGAGAAACGGCCGAAAGCACAATTCCCGACACATCGACGCTTAGCTCTTTGATTTGGGTGATTTGTGCGGGTTTGGTCGAGAGGTCGACGTTATTTAACTCGCCGCGCTTCAGGGTAAAAGTGTTTACTAATAATGAAAGGGGGGCTTTTTTCTCTTCTTCTTTGATTTTTTCTTTTTTGGGCTTCTTTTTAAAGAGCTTAGACAGGTTGGTTTCGCCGCTCGCATCTTTTTCGATAGTGATTTGCAGCTCGATTAACGCAATTTTATTAATTATCAGCTTTCCCGAAAATAGCGACCAAAATGAATAACGCAGCTCTGCCGTTTTAACGGAAATCGGCGCCTTTTTAAAGTAAACCGTGGGATTGCCGATTTGCAGGTTTTGTAATTTAATCCCCGAAAAAATATTAAACGAAACTTTTTCCAGAACAACTTTTTGCCCCAGCTCTTCTTCCATTTTGGTTACCGCGTAATCTTTAATCGCATCCAGAGGAAGGATGAACGGAAGTAAAATTGCCAGGATAATTAGTAATCCGATCAAGCTGCCGATAATAATTGCGATCCACTTTAAGAATTTTTTCATAGAGGGCCTCCTCGAGTAATGAAGTGCTTAAAAAGTATACCAGAAAAAACCATGCCACAAACTGAAATTTATTTAAAAAATGGACGATAAGAAGATGTCTCTGGCGAGGGGAAGAGCGGAAACGCCGCAAACTCAATCGGTTGACAAGCGTTAGCGTGATCAGTAGAATAAATGGAAATCACCCGGTGCAAGCAAAAAGAAAAGGAGTTAATTATGAAAAACAAAATGTTTGCTTTGCTTCTGGTTCTGGTATTCTGTTTGCCTTTCGTTTTAGGGTTCGGTGCTCCTCCTGCTAAAGATAAAGATACGACCACTTCTGCCTCCGCCGGTTATCCATACTTAATCGACAACTTTGAAGATGGCGATATGGACGCCAGTCCCGAATGGTTTATTTTTGATAACGCAATAATCAAAGTAGAAAAGAATGCGGGAAAGACCGCAGGAGATGCAACCGTAGTTGAAACCATTGGCTCCTATTCCATCGGAGTTAAAGGTTCTACTACAAAATGGTACGTTGGCGGCATGGGAACCATGATTGGCTTAGATGCTACCAAGTATAAATCAATTGAAATGGACGTTTACGGAAACGGCGAAGGATCCGGGAAAATAAAAATAGAAGGCTATGATGATGACAACGGAAACAACGAAATCGAAGTTTCCAGTGACTGGGTGCCAAAATACGACGATCTTTGGATGTATGAAATCGACGTAAACTGGACCGGCTGGAAGCACATCTCGATTGCTTTTCCATCCATGACCATTTCTAATCCTGGCAAAGGCGACGGATCTTTTAATCCTAACTTAGCCGGAGGATCTGGTGGATTAATAAAAATGCAATTGATCTTTGTTGCGGTTGAAGAAGAAGGCGATATCAACTTCAGCATTGATAATCTCGAGTTAGGAAAATAGTTCGCGTTACGGATTTACGAAGGCTCTAAGTTACTTTGTTAACTTAGGGCCTTTTTGTTTGGTTGACTCTCCCTCTTTTTATAGAGTAGAATTACAAATCTCTTACAGGAGAGGCTTTTATGCGCTACGGACATTTTGATACCGGAAATAAAGAATATGTAATCGAAAAGCCCAATACTCCACTCCCGTGGATTAACTACCTGGGCTGTGAAAAGTACTGCGCCCTCATTTCAAATACCGCTGGCGGATATAGCTTTTATGGGGATCCGCGCGAAAGACGCATTACCCGCTACCGCTACGATAACGTTCCGTTTGACCAGGGAGGCCGCTATATATATGTAAGGGACGAGAAGAGTGGTGAGTTTTGGTCGCCGACCTGGCAGCCAACCCGCACAGGACTAAAGAAATACAGCTGCCGACACGGAATGGGCTACACAGTTATTGCTTCTGAAAACAAAGAGATTGCTACCGAAGCCACTTATTTTGTCCCATTAGGCGAAGACCTCGAAATCTGGAAAGTAAAAGTTAAAAACAACAGTAAAAAAGTTAGAAACCTATCCCTTATCTCATATATTGAATTTTGTTTGTGGGATGCGGTGGGCGATGCCAGTAACTTTCAACGTACCTGGAACATTGGCCAAGCCCACGCCGAAGGAAATACGATATATCACACTACAATGTACGGCAACTGGATGGATATCCTAGCTTATTTTCACTGCAGTGCCAAAGTTTCGAGTTATGATACCCAAAGAAAAGAATTTTTAGGAAATTTTGGCTATAACGGACTCGAAGCACCGGATGCGGTAGTAAATGGTAAAGGATCAAATTCGGAAGCGATTGGCTGGGCGCCCATTGGTTCACACTGTACTAAAGTAACTTTAAAACCCGGACAAGAAAAAACTATTATTTTTGTTTTAGGCGTGGCCAAAGACAAAAAACATTCTGCGCTGAAAATAAAAAAATACGCAACCGCAGCCGCGGTAGATGCCGAACTTAAAAAACTGAAAAAGTTTTGGGAAGAAAAACTCTCCATTTTTAGCGCCACTACTCCCGACGAAGAAATGAACGAGTTCCTCAACGTTTGGAATCAATATCAATGCATGACTACTTTTAACTGGTCACGCTTTGCTTCATATTACGAGGCGGGGATCGGTCGGGGGATGGGCTTTAGAGATTCTAATCAGGATACTTTAGGTTTTGGCCACATGATTCCCGACAAAGTTAGAAAGCGAATTTTAGATTTAGCCTCGATTCAATTTGCCGACGGCAGTACTTATCATCAATATTCTCCCATTACCGGAAAAGGTGACTTGTGGGGATATTCGGATGACCAGCTCTGGTTAATTTATTCGACCGCGCATTATTTAAAAGAAACCGGCGACTTTACCATTTTGGAAGAAAAAGTTCCCTTTGCTGAGCGTACCGTTGCCGAAGTAGCCGTAAAAGGACATCACGAATACCTGCCGCCAGACTTACAAAAGAAAGAAAAAGCTAACCCCAAAAAATTTGGCACACTTTACCAGCATCTGCGCTTAGCGATTAAATATACCTGGGATAATTTAGGTAAACATGACTTGCCAAAATCCGGATTTGCCGACTGGAACGACTGTTTGAACCTATTGGGCAAGAAAAAAGGGGCGGAGTCGGTGTTGGTGGGGATGATGCTAGTAGGCGCCGCCGATCTTTTATCCGAAATTGCTCACCATATCGGCGAAAAGAAAGATCAAAAATCATTTTTAGAAGTAGCCGAAGAAATGCGCGAACAACTAAACGATGTTGCCTGGGATGGGGACTGGTATAAACGTGCTTTTGACGACAAAGGAAAGCCAGTTGGTTCCAAAGAATGCAAAGAGGGCAAAATTTATTTAGAAACCCAGGCTTGGGCAGTATTTTCAAACACTGCGGATCAAAAAAGAGGAAGAGAATGCATGGACGCAGTGCATGAAAAGCTGGCTACTAAATACGGAATCGTTTTACAACAGCCGGCGATGCGTCATTTCTATCCAGAGCTTGGAGAAATTTCTACTTATCCGCCGGGGCTTAAAGAAAACGCTTCCATCTTTTGTCATCCCAACCCGTGGGCGATCATTGCCGAAACCATGTTGTCTCACGGCGAGCGGGCTTTTCATTATTATAAGGCGATATTACCTTCGGCCCAGAACGACATTGCCGAAATCCGTAAAACCGAGCCTTACGTTTACTGCCAAATGGTGGCGGGGCCCGACCATCCTGATTTTGGCGAAGGAAAAAATTCGTGGCTAACTGGATCCGCTTCTTGGAACTTTGTGGCCGCCGCCGAATATATTTTAGGCATTCGCCCGGACTACGACGGATTAATTATTGATCCTTGTATCCCAAAAGGGTGGAACCGCTTCGAAGTAAAACGCGTTTTCCGCGACTCGACTTATATTATTGAAGTCAGCAACCCAAATAAAGTGAGCCGCGGGGTGAAATCTATCCTGGTAGATGGCGAAGAACTAGTAGGCAACGTAGTTCCCGTTTTTGACGACGGGAAAAAGCATTTAGTTGAAGTGGAAATGGGATAAGCCTCCCATTATAGAGAGGATGTTTTTAAAAAATGAATAAACTGACCAAACCAACGCTAATTATTTTGGCCTTAGTAGTGGCTGCCTCGGTTTCTTTTTCATTTAGCGCCCCGGTTGAGTCGGCCAATAACAACCTTTTAAAGAACGGATCTTTTGAAGAGGGGCTTAAAGAAAAAATCCCGGTTAGCTGGGGAACCGAGTTTTATAACGGCTATCTGATGGAAGACGGAAAAGTAGGCGACGTCTTTTTCCAAATCCGAAACGAAAAATCGGATATGTCTTTGGGCGCACAAAAAATTCCGCTGGACGGCCGGGACATTCGGCGCATTAATGTTTCCTGCTGGGTAAAGGCCGATAATATTATTCCGGGAAAAGAAGCCTGGCAAAAAGCAAATATCCAGCCGTTGTTTTTTGACGAAAACGACAAACAAGTTGGCGGTTGGCCGCAGCTGGGGCCGTGGGACGGAACGTTTGACTGGGTTTTTGTGAAAAAAGGATTTAAAGTTCCGGCCGAAGCACGAACCCTTAAATTTGTATTAGGATTATACGGTTGCACCGGAGCCATTTCTTTTGATGACATTCAGGTAACGGTTCAGGAGCAAAAACAAGTTGATCCGTATAACTTAATTTCCAACGGCGATTTTGAAATCTGGGAAGACTGGGCCTACGGCGGGGCAGAGGGCGGCGGTGTTTTTTCTCCGGGCTATCGCGGCGACGGCCTCTTAAGAATTATCAACGAAATTCCTGCCTGGTCATTTGCTTCGCAATCCATTCCGCTGGATGGCAATGAAGTTAGAAAAATAAAAATCGAAGCTTTCTGGAAAATTCAGGGAGTGGCCCAAGGGGCAAAACCCTGGCAGCAAGCGCGCATCAACATCGAATTTAAAGATGAAAACGGAAAACAAATCGGTGGTTGGCCGGTGGCCGCTTCGGCAGTTGGTTCTTTTGACTGGAAGAAGGTTGAAAATAGTTTTGAGGTTCCAAAAGAAGCCAAGCGCGTCGATATTTTTGTCGGGTTGATGGAAGTGCCGGGAACCATCTGGGTCGATGATTTAAAAATGGAAGGTTTTCGCGCCGATGGCAGCCGCGTAACGCGTAAAGGATATTTTCAAACTGATACTTCCAGCTGGTATGAATTTGCCCCCAAAAAAGCTTATCCGGTAAACACGGCGCCGGATGTTTCTTTTATATTAGACGCTCCGGCCGGAAAACACGGCTACGTAAAAGTTAAAGACGGACACTTTTATTTCGAAGACGGAACCCGTGCCCGGTTTTGGGGAACCAACATTTACGGACTCGATTGTTTTGTCGATCATAAAACTGCCGAGCAGATGGCCGAAAGATTAGCCCGCTTTGGTTGCAATGCGGTTCGCATTCACCACCTGGATGCTTATTGGGCGGACCCCAATATTTTTGATAAAAACTATAATGACACCCAGCACTTAGATCCGGATCAGATGGAAAAACTGGACTACCTGATTTACCAGCTCGAAAAACGCGGCATCTATATATTTATGGATCTTTTGGTGCACCGCCGTTTCAAAGAAGGAGACGAAGTAGTTGATTACGAAAGAGTAGAAGACGGCGCAAAAATTTCCGGCTTTTATAATCGTCGCATTATTGATTTACAAAAGAAATATGCAAAGCAACTGCTTACCCACTATAACCCTTATTCCAAACGGCGCTACGTAGATGACCCGGCGATGTGCACCGTAAAAATCATTAACGAAAGCATGCTCTTTTACATCAGCACTCAAGTTGGGCTCTCTCCGGTTTATTTAAAAGAGTTAGATGGTCTGTGGAACGATTGGCTGAAAAATAAGTACGGCACCCGTGCAAAACTGGATGAAGCCTGGACCGATAAATACGGCCGCAAAGATTTACACGCGGATGAGGATTTTGGAAATATCGTCCGCGGCGAAACACTGCTTAAATTTCAACGGGGCGGCTTTGGCAACCTGGAAAAAATGCGCGACAGTGACACCATGGCTTTTTACTATGATCTCCAAGTTAAATATTATAAAGAAATGGAATCTTATTTAAAGAGTATCGGAGTAAAAGTTCCAATGTCCGGCAGTAACCACTGGATTAATATTGCGGCGGACGTTAAAGCCAACGCGGTACTCGACTACGTTGACCGCCACCGCTACTGGGACCACCCTAAATATGGTTACGGCATCAACATTGTTTTTGAAGACCAGTCGATGCTTAAGTATCCTAATGAAGCGCTGCCTAATAACTTTGCTTTTTATCGTGTAGCCAATAAACCATTTTTCATCTCTGAATGGAACTGTTGTTTCCCTAACGAATATCGCGCCGAAGGACCGATGGTGATGGCGGCATATTCAAACCTGCAGGATTGGGATGGGGTATTGTTGTTTAGCTTTAAGGGGGGCGAGTGGGGAACGGTTATGCAGGATAATTTTGACATGGGTTCGTGGCCTAATGTTTTTGCGCAGTGGCCAGCGGCATCGTTGTTGTTCCATCGTAAGGACGTGGCAACCTCCAAACGTGTAGTTGAAGAATCTCTTCTACCGCAAGATATTTATGGCCCGATTCGCGAAGACAACCCGATGCTGGGAGAGCCGCTCCTGCCTTTAGTTACTCGCACTCAAGTTGGATTTGCCGGTTCCTTGACAGATGCCAAGAATCCCGATATTGAGCCAATTTTAGAAAAATACGTTAAAGAAGATAAAAAATATTTAACCAGTGATACCGGGGAGCTAACCTGGGACTGGGGCAGAGGAATCTTTAAGATTGATACCAATCGAACGCAGGGAGCCGTTGGCTTTACCAGCGGACAAGCGATTGTTACCAAAAATCTCGAAATTTTCCCTTCGACGGACTTTTCTTCATTATTTATTACCAGCTTAGATAATCAGCCGCTTAGCACAGCCAAAAAGATGCTGGTTACCGCAACCGCCAAAGTTGAAAACACCGGTGAAATATTTAACGCCGCAAAAACCCAGCTCAAAGAAGTGGGCCGCGCGCCGATTTTAGTAGAAGGCGTCAATGCTAAAATTTTATTAAAAAGAAAAGTATCCAGCGCTACGGTTTATGCTTTAAATATTGCCGGCCAGCGCATCAAACAAGTGCCGGTTACCAGAAAAAGTAATGGCGTCGAATTTTCTATTTCCGGAACAAATAAAGCCCTCTTTTATGAGGTCTTAGTAAAATAATTTTGGAGGCGATTTATGGATCTTAAAGTAGTAAATTGTGTTTTAGCTGAGTATGTAAGGCCTGAGCCGGGAGGGAAAATAACCGCCATCGGAGTGCCGCTGGTAATTCAGCTTCCCGACGTAACTAAGCCTTGTTATCCTTTAACCTGTTTTCTGCAGCTGCAAGGAACCGAAACCGGCGAAGCGGATTTAACCTTCCACCTGCGCGATGTCGAGCAAAAGAAGGATGTAGCTTCCTTTAAGAATAAAATCAAAGTTCCGGCGCGCAAAAAAGAAGGCAAGGGTAAAACTTTTAATGTCGTGCAAATTCAACCGCTGAGCAGGATTGTGTTTGGCCGCATGGGTGAATTTGATGCGATTGTAACCATCGACAAAACCATCAAAAAGACTTTTAAGGTACAAGTTGTAGAAGTTAAGCAGCCGAGGCAAGGACCAGCGAAAGCGGCGTAAAGCTTAATTTTTTAACTTTCCCCAAAAAAATCCCCCCAAAAAAGTGAAATCCGCGCCGAAATCGGCCGATACGTTTAAGGAGAAACTGAGCGGGTTGATTAATCAGTGACCTCCTGAGTGATATGAAATGATAAGACCAAAAGCTTTAATTTCCCGGTTCAATCGGGTTGAAGTCAGAACGGCTCGACAGGAAATTTTCCGTTTCGAACTCAATTTTTGTGTGTACAGCAGGAAATATTTTCTCACCTGCCACATTGGGAGACTTACCGTCGGGCACCTTGATTTCAGCGCGGAAAGAGACGGCGGATGGATATCGGTGACCGACGCCTGCTTCAACTTGAGCAGCGCCGCTTGCTACAGCGATTACATCTGTTCTACTTCCGACCCAGCTTTAGAAGTTAATTCTGCTTTTCGGCGACGCAACATTGCGCATGCGCTCTTCAGCGTTTTAGCGCAATGGGGAAGGCAGCAGTGTTTTGCCGGGATCCGTGTCCCCGAAAAATATGCGCAACCGTTGCGTGATTTAGATAAACTTGGGTTTAATTTGACGGGCGGCAATTGGGAGTTTGATTTCCATAGGAATCTAGATCCGGCACTTTTTATAAAATAATAAAACAAAAAAAAGTGAAATTTTTTTAGAAAAGTGTCGAGAATGTAATAGAGAAAACTGAAAGGAGAAAATAATATGGCACTTAATATTGGAGGTCCCCGGGCGACAGGGGTTCGGACAAGGGTTCGCCGAGCCTACGATGGTTTCAGGTCCGCATACGTTACCCCGTTAAGATTAAAACACCTGGGTGGAGGAATGTCCCTGGCGATACGGCTCCAGAACGCCTTGCGCGGAAAAGGCGGGGTCATCCGCATTGACCATGCAGGGGAAGTGCAGGTGAACGGCCTGTCCATTGGTAATTCCTATGGCTCCAAACACCTTGCTTTCCTGATGCAGGAAGAAGATCGCCAGCAAAGGGAGCTTGTCATTGTCGCGAACCCGACCATCAGCGGCAAAAAAATTGAATCCTTCCTTACCGGCATAAATACCGGGAACATCAGCGCCATCAATACCCTGCAGGGCTGCGGCATTGTTTTTATCAAAGATTACAATCTCCTCTCCATCCTGCGCGACAGCAATGTCGCGGTGGTAAAGGCCAGTCCGAAACTAACTCTGGCGGACAATGAGTATGAGACTATCGCCACATTCTTTAAAAAGAACCATTCCGTGCTCAGGGACTTCCGCTGGTTTAACCCGACCCAAAGGATCGTGGTCCTGAGGCTGCTTAGCCGAAACCTGCTGAACGGCCTGTTTAATTTCTGGGAAGTGCTGGACGCAAGGGCAAAAACGCGCCTGCTGGAAGACTTGACCAGGATTGATGTGGAACAAATATTTAAAAATATCGAAATCCACCGCGAATATATTGACAGCGGAGGGCAAAAAACCGGATCAAACGTCGCGCAAATAAAAGGCAGGCAGGACGTGCCGAATAAGGCAGAGATTACTGATCTTTCAGCGATGGAAGAACCAGAGCTTTCTTCTCTAGCGGAACGCGGCAAAAGATACATGGAGACCGGCAGATTTGGCGTCGTGGTAATGGCCGCTGGGGCAGCCGCCCGCTTTGGCCGGGGACCCAAAGCGCTGGTTAACGTGGAAGAAAATCGCTCTTTCATGAGGATCGCCGCTGAAGATGTGCTGGCCGCCTCTAGAAAAGCCGGCAAGGAAATCCCCCTCTTTGTTATGGTTAGCCCGGCCAATGGAGAAGCGATCAAACAGCACTTCCATGAAAACAGAAACTTTGGGTTAATAAGGAACCAGGTTTTCTTTTTCTATCAAACCGATGTTTCTCCGAAGATCTATCCCGACGGTAACCTTGCCCTGACTCCCGATAAGACCGGCATAGACTTTGCCCCTACCGGCCACGGCTTTGTGGTCAAGGGGATCATGGAACAGGTTGCCCCGATCTGTCAACAGCAGGGGATTAAAACTTTGGTCATAAAGAATATCGACAATTTAGGATCCACGGTGCAAGACGCAAGCTACGAGGAGGTTTTGGGCAACCACATTTCCTCTGGCAAGGGGGTGACCGTTGAACTAGTGCCCCCCAAAGTTAGCATTGATCCAGCCACTAACAAAAAGAAGCTTTTGGATAAAGGGGGAGGAGCGCTTTCCCTCGATAGCCGGAATGTTCTGGTCGAGCTTTTTGCGGTTCCCAAAGAATTACAGGACAAAGTGGCAGAGAACCCCTTTAACACCCTGACCCTTACGGTGGAAGTGGACGCTCTGGCGCAGCAAGCTAATCCCCAATCTCTGCCCTGGTATATTACCCATAAGGATTTCACCGTCGGATTAACTGATAGATGGCGCCGGTTCCAGTTTGAACAGCTGCTGGGGGATCTTACCCACCAGATCGATACAAATTTTGTAATCGTCGCAAGAGAAGGCGGCAAAGGCCGATTTTTGCCGGTTAAATTGCCTGAAGACCTGGCCGAGATCGTGAGAGTCTTCAAAGAGATGGAAGAAAAAAAGGCCGGTTAAACAACAATTGCATACTAAGAAGGAGTGGTTAACAAAAACAGTTAACTGCTCCTTTTTATTTTTCCCCAAAATTAATTGTATTTTTTGGAGGCTTTATTTTTTTGCACATTTTTTCAACACTTGATGCCTTTTTCGACACCCGCAAGATAAATCCACGCACGAATACTATTGGCAAAGAAATTGCTGGTAATAACTTGATATTCCAAATTGGAATTTCAAGATTGAGGTCGCATTTTGCGACCTCAAAGAGGGAGGTCAAAGTGAAGGGCTTAATTCCAGTAGAAAGAATTGAGAATAAGATTTATCTAATCCGAGGGCAAAAGGTGATGTTGGACTTTGATTTAGCAAAACTCTATCAAGTATCAACAGGGAGACTAAATGAACAAGTAAAAAGAAATAGAAATCGGTTTCCTTCGGATTTCATGTTTTCGTTGACGCGACAGGAAATTCTAAGCATATCGCAATTTGCGATATCCTCGGCAGTTAAATTTTCGAAGAATTGTAACGCTTTCACCGAACAAGGCATAGCAATGCTTTCTTCTGTATTAAAAAGCGATAGGGCGATTCTGGTTAACGTAGCAATCATGTGGACCTTTGTAAAAATTCGGCAGATGATTTCGTCTAATAAAGAGTTATCCCATAGGCTGGATGAGCTTGAGCGCAAAATCGCGCAGCGTTTAGATAAACATGATGCAGAAATACTCTTGATGTTTGAGACAATCCGAAAACTTATGGACCCACCCGCCCCCAAACCCAAGAAAATCGGCTTCATAGTAAACAGCGCACGCAGGGAGGCCCAACAAAATTCGCGCAAAAAGTGAAATTATTGTGCAAAACGGTCGATATATATATGAGAGGACAAAAAGCTTAGGGATGAACAGAAAGGAATTAATCCGGTGTAGTATCTTTAAGATGTGGGTGTCTCTCTAGAAAGGATGAGTGCCATGAGCACGTTAAAAACCTTAAAATCTAGAAACCCGGGGAATAATAAATTAAATAAGCATGAGTTTAAATGCCCGAGCATAATTGCGCGGGCTTTTTTGTATGTTGATAAAAGAAAACGAGCCCTTGATGTGGCGGAATATGTCTTAGCTTCATCCCTAAGCGCCGTCCCGGATAGGGCTCTTTTCTTATCTTTCGAAGAGGAGAACGAAAATGGCGGGTAGTAGCGGACCGGTTATTAATAGGGTAGCTCCCGAAAGACCTGTTAACCATCAGGTAAGGAGAACTGCTGCCCAAAGACAGGTTTCCTCGGCAAGAAACATTATTCCAGGCGCAAGAACTTCGCTGGATCGAGTTAGCGCACTCTACTCTGCTGAAGGAATAACCGGAATTGCACGTGGTGGAATGGCTTATGCCAGCGGAAAAACTGAATCAATTATCGGACACGCCAATATTGCGTACGAAAGAGCGTCTGAATTACTTGGAGAAAATGGAGCGCTGGGACGAGTAATGCCCGGAGCGGAAAAGATTTCTGCCCGGCTTACCGAAGAGTTAGATTTATTAAGATCCTGGGGTCCTTTCCGCGGAACGGGAAAATTTTTAATGGGCGAAGAAGAAGGGGCTGCAAAAACCTATCTTCTGATTGGCGGAACATTAGTTACCTTAGCCTTTCTGGCCAATGCTGCGATTATTCCAACCGGTGTTTTCTTAGCGGCGGGAGGATTGGTGGTTGGCGGGTTGTTAGTCAGGGGCGGAATGACTTCCCCTGTTTTTAGAGAAGCACTAAGAAGAACTCCTTGGAGTGCTTTTGCCGGAGCCTCCGCTTTAGTTGCGGTTGGCACGGTTGCTTTTGGAAATGGCGGAACGCTGCTTTCTCATGCTGCAGGATACGGAACCTTGTTTGGCTTATCTGCCATGAAAGCGATGGTGCATTGGGGTGGAGAGAAAGTTCGTGAGTGGCGCATTGAAACTGTTGAAACTTTTCAAAAAAGAGCGACAGCCATTGATAAGGCGAGAGAGAAACTATTTAAAGCGGAAGAAGAATTTACAACACTAAAACAGAAAAAGGGAAGACACGACGCAGAAACCGTTGCCAAGGCACGGGAGGTTGAAAACAAACGGGCAGAAGTGGCTCATCTCATGCGCGAACAACTAGTGATTAAAAAAGCTAACCAAAAGAAGGTGGCTTTAGCTCAGACTTCCCGGATGTTAGGCGTGCTTTACATGGGGGTTTTATCGCTTTGTTTTTTAGCTAAAGGATTTGATTTATTTAGTTCGATTGATTACACCCTGGTTTTTGTTTCGCAGGTTTATTATACCCTGGGAGCCGCAGTTTACTCAAGACTGGAAGAGGGCAACGAATACGCCGAGCTTAGTCGTGATCCCGCAGAAGAAGTTGATCCTACTAAACGCTTGTCAAAAACGGTTAACCGCTATTCAAATAAAGGAACCATGCGTCCTAAGCAAAGAGTTGTAGAGTATACGTGGAGCGATCTTTACAACTACATTGCTCATTTTGGGAAAAAATACGTCTTGTTCCACAACGACTCACGTAATAACTTTACTTTTGATGCCCGAGGTGCGGCGGTTTTAGCTGACCGTATCATGGCGCGTACCGCAGCGATAGAAGACGCCATTGCTTCACGAATACCAAGCTTAAATGCGGCGCCTCATATTGCTGATCCAAAAGCTGCAGGCAATGCAAATCGGGTTCAAGCCGAAATCACCAAAAGAAAACGATTATTTAGTTTTATTCTTTCTTCAATTGAAGTTAGCGTTACCTCAAACATGGCATTGGTTGACGACGCCGTTAATGAAGTTTATCCGGATTGTACCCCCCACGGAGAAAACGTTAGATTTAGAGATTCCTTGTCGCATGATTCACGGCTTCAGCCCCACCAGGGCGGGCAAGGAGAAGTGGTGGTCGGCAGGGCCCTGCAGGCAACCGTTATTGCAGGGTTAGACGTAGCCGCTCGTGAAGATACACGATTAAAAGATATTCGCAAAGGAAAATTTGCATCGGCCCTTTTAGAGTGGGCGATGAGGAGAAACGGTTTAGATTTAAATAATGTTACCGATCAGGAAGCGGTTGCCAGGGTTTGTGAGGAGGCCTCAAATGTATGCGGCTTAACCTCTACCCAGCGAACTGCCATTACGGAATTTGTTCAACAACGGTTAATGGCGCACCTCGAACTCGAACTTTGCAGGGCAGCTGAAAAAGCCGGCATGGATGCAGACCGGTCCGAAATGGTAGCTCGCATCGCGGTTAATAAACTACAAACCTACGATCGCTGGAAGCGAATTGCTGAAATTGGCGAAAGAATGCTTACCGGAAGATCTCTTTTGGATAGGAATTGGGATGTAACAGAATTAACGAACTTATTGATTGAGACTTTCCACCTTGAACACAGAGAAGCGGAATGGGCGGCAAGAGAACTTTTTAGTAGCGGGCCTGTGTTAGACCGTGCGGCCAGAAAAATGGCTGGAGAGCCGGTGGAGGCTTCGGATGCAACCGTATATGGACTAAGAGACTACTTTACTTTGGTGGCGGCCTTTGACATCAAAGGCATTAAGTCCGAAGAAAGAAACTTGCTCAACGTTTGGAGACACATAGTATCCACAATAGAGACGCACGGAATTGATGCGTTGACCCCTGGTCAAAAAGGAATTTATAGAACCGCTTGTACGGGCGCCGCGGAAAATGCAAGGCGTAAAGGAAAAACCGTTGCTCCAGGAAGCGAAATGCAGTTGGCAGAAGAGTGGTTTTACGGTCAATTAAATAAAGGCAATTCACCGATTCACGAATTAATGCAAAGGCAAATTGAACAAGATCTTTCTGAGGCGGAAATTTTTGGAGGCAAGAAAAGCAAGGGGAAATCGGCGAAACAAAGAAATAAGCTGGCTAGAATACTCGGAATCCAAATTGCCAGAAGAGCGGCGCCGCACCAGGTATTTGCCGGAGACTATTTGGCTGAATGCGAAATCTTAGGAGAAACAAGGAAAAACGTCTCGAGAGAGGCAGCAGAGGCCCGCGTTCGTGATCGTTTTGAAAGAAAACTCGAAGAAATTGTTGATGAAATAGTAACCGATGAATTACTGCGAGAATATGGAATAAATCCAAAAAAACCAGAGGGACAAAACGAAAGAGCAAGAATTATTGAAATTGCCGCCGAGGCAGCGAAAGAAGAATTTAGATCCGGGCATAATATGCCGGAGCGCATGGAGCTTGGTTTATCTTCTTTTGTACACCGTGAAAACACGGGATTGCGAGAAGTGGCAGAAGAACTTGAATCGAATGGCAGAGTAGCGCAAGCCGTTGATGCCCAGTTCGGGCGGATGAGGCAGGCGCGCCAGGATTGGAGTCAAAGAGTTGATCGGTTGGCAGGTTTCTTATCCCAACCGGGCGACACCCCTGAAGTTCAAGCCGCGGCGAGAGAATATGCAAACGGCCTTGCTGGAAAACTCAGGGAACTGGCTAACCAGGTAGTTGGTGACCGTAGAACATATAAGGGCTGGCTGATGAGCTTTGAAGAAATGCGAGATGCTTTGCCGGCAACCGTACTGGGCCAAAGGGATTTGCATTTTGCAGGATATCTTTTGAAGTCGAGAAAAGAGAATAAGCAATATACACCAAAAGAATTGCGCAGCGCAATTAAGGGCGAACAAGATCCAGCTAAAAAAGCTGTTCTCGAAAGAATGTTGATGCTGGTTACTAACGCGGAAGGCAATAAACAATTAATCCAAAACCTTAATAGTTTAATTGATGCTCAGGCAGAAAGACCCCGAGCTCGACTACAGCTAACCGATGCAATTATAGAAGTAAGAAATCAAGAAGCAGAACAGGATAATTCTGCGAATCCGATTAAAAACACAAGTGCTGTTTATGAAGACCTGGCGGTGTTGTTAGGGCACTTGGCAGAAGTGGCGGCTAATCCTAAGAGAAAAACCGTGGCAAACGCGCGCACCCCTCAGGCGGTGATCGAAAGCGAAGCTGCCAGAGCTCCGAATGATGCGGGGGCAGCTTGGCTGGCAGAATTTATTAATAATAATTCTGCGGCTATGTTACAGCGCCTGATTGAATATGAGACTGCTGATTATAGCGGGACTTCCGTAAACGATCCGGGTAAACCAATAAAACCTTTTTATGGAATTGATGCCGCGCGTTTACAGCCAATGGAAGCACTTTGTGCTCCGACATCTACGGGCGCTTCTCCTTTAGCGGCGGGGGCAGATGCGGTTGCACACGCAGCAAATAAGCGTCGCCAACGACCATTTATTTACTACCGCGCACCGCGCAGAGAATGGCTACTGGGTAAGGCAGTTAATACCAATGGAATATTAACTCCATATCGCCACGGAACTCAGATGGCTACCATTATTCGAAATGTTTTAGGGCGGGTTGCTGAAGAACACGAGGGCTTGTGGCGGGTGCCGATGACGCTGCACAAAAAAGCAGACGTAAACGTGGTTGATCAGCTGCGGTTTACATCCTCAACTACGGAAGATTTTGACGTTAAACTAAAAAACCATCTTCTTCCGGATGATATTGTAAGAGAAATGGCAGTATTAATGTACCACGAAGGGAAAAGCGCTACTGAAGCAGCAGACGTTATTTTCGGGCGCATCAATGCAGCCATGACCCCTGAAGGTAAACGATTAACCCGAAAGCTAAGCCGAGTTAACCGTTTAGGACAAATCAGAAAGAATTTAATTTTACTGGCAGAGGATATTCAGGTTTGTACTTTTGGTTATGCCGTTTCAGCAACAATTAATAATGCTGAAGAAGGGGTGGCGCAAGGTTTATCTAGTGCGAGAAGTGCTATCGGCCAAATTCCAAGCGCAAGTTTTAGTGTAAAACGAAAATTACGAGCCATTGCTAGCGAAGAAGCAGAATATGCAAATGTGCACGGACAAAATATTATTAATGCGGCGCGCTTTAGAGGAGCTCCTCGGACTACAGAACGAGGCCGCACCGAAAGCTATGATGTTATGGAACTTATGTTAACCCGCGGCCGAACCATTGACGAAGCCATGGAATGGCTTAAAACCATTCAAGGCGCACCACAAATCTTTATTGAAGAAGGAACTGCCAAGGCGGACGGAGCACTACTGGATGAAGTGGGACGCATCGGACAAGAACTATACCCAGAATATGGAAGAACTTCCGGGCGAGATAACCTTAGATATATTGATGAGTTTGATAAAGCGGCAAGAGAATGGGCGGATAATGCTCAAGAAAGTTTTGCCGCCGGTATTGGAAGAAGACTGCAGGAAACAGAAGACACTCAAAGAGATTTTTGCGGCGGAGTAATTGAAAATGTTTTAGATACCAACCGGTTCCGTCCGTCGGAAATGGAACAAATGGGAACCGATATTCAGATGAATGCGGATACCGATAATTACTTTTATGAAAGTATTGCCACGGCGGCGGGTGCTTTTGGCGGACATAACGGCGTTAAATCCTTTAGAGGGAAAATTATTCAATTTGGTCTGAATTACGATGATCCGGCCCATGCGCCGTTCTCTACAATGCAGAGAGACCGCGACCTTGGTTTGCCGCAAAACAAAGCAGATATTGCAAGCAAAGGAATTGATGACCGCACTACCGTTCAGCGCTGGGAAAGAAGCCGCCACCTGGCAACGCTAACCGGATACGCAAACCTTGCTTCAATTGATGATGCAATTGAGACCGTTGATTTCGTAGTTCAGCCTAACGTTGAGAATACGGCTTATTCAATTCAAAATTGGGGATGGTGGAACCGTAATTTTGGCGGAAACTTTATAGCCTTAGATGAAACACTCAGAGGCAGAGTGAAAAGTGATTGGCATAGTACTGAGAATGCGTTGAAGAAACCTTTGCTTGCGGCAAGGGGTGCGTATCGATGGGGCAGAACGGGCGTTCTGGGATTTGTTGGAATTACAAACAAAGATATCGTTAGCGGTAAAGGTGGCATTAAAACCAGAGGGACATCGACCCTCGGACACCGAAATGGATTAGAGGCATACCTGGCAGTTTGCCGTTGGAGCACTTATGGTTTAGTTGGTACGGCTGCTGCAGCAACGCTGGGTTCAGTTTTTACCGCTGCAATGGGATTTGGAGCGCTTACCTTGGCCCCGATGTTTGTTCCGGTACTAGGGATTGCGGCTGGAGCTTATGTTTTAACTAATCATGTGCCGAGGATTTTTGGCAGGCCTAAATTAACACAGTACTTTGCGGGAAGACGTTGGTATCATCTCCATCCTAGTGAAGACTTAGCTACTACGGTTTCGCTTAATAAAATTGGCGGCAGAGTAATTCAGAGAAAAGGCTTGCGCCAAATGAACGATTGCATGGTTGAACTTTTGGGTGATCTGGCGCAAAAAATTAGATGGCAGGCGTTTAACTCTCATCTTTTAAGAACATTCGGCGAAATGTTTCAAGACCATCCGCACATGTTAAATTATCTGCAAAAATTAGACCTGATGCTGGGGCCTTTATACAATACTTATTCATTCCCGGCACTGCTTTACCGATTAGGTATCGCCGGTTTTGTTTTTGGTAACGTTTTTGCCATGATGATGCCTGATCCTCAGCTTCAATCCCTTTCAATCGGATCTCCTTTAGGGCTCATTATGGAAATGGGGCTAATCAACTATACCGTAATCGAGTTGATGATTAGATATGGTCGTTACGTAAATGGCTCTCCCTTCGGCAGAGCAACTTCTGATAACTTTGCCTACGACTCAATGTATATGTGGTTTAACTACAGTCAGGTTTCATTGCGACTGATCAGTAACTTGAGAGCTGGTTTTAACGTAACCGATCCTCCGGAACAAAACGTGCGCATCCCGATGTCGGTAGGCTTTAGAGAAAAAGTAAACGAGACTGAAAGAGTTTTTCGATCTTTTATGAGAATGAACTGGGACGTAGTGGCCCTGGATCTTACGGCTGCAGCCGTAGTAGCCAAGAGTTACGTTTTAGAATCTGGAGTGATGGGAGAGTTTGACTTGATGGCGATTGGAATGGGAATGCTGATTCCGTGGTCGCTTAGAACTGCATATTATACGACAAAGGGCATGTGGAAGCTAAATGCCGGAATTATGTCGGTTGACCACAGTAAAAAAATGATTGAAAAAGATATTGAGAGGATCGAGAAAGAAGAACAGGCAGCCGCAGTACCAGACGCATCTTAAAAAATAAGCTCAAATATTAATTTTGCTGATGGGGAGAGGCAAATATTTCGTATTTTCCCCACAAAAAAGTTACTAAATAATCTGAGATTTTAGGCCAAAATTGTCGATATATATATAGAAGGAAGCAAGCTATGAATAATGTAAATTTAGCTCATATGTTACAAGCAACGACGATTGCCTATTTTGGGCCAAGCAATGCAGTGACGTCTCAAAGCGATCAGGAAGCACTACAACAGGCAACCATCAATCTGGTTAACACCTCACTTACCGAAGAATTTTTCTTAATTAATGCTGCCCCGCTTAATGGCGAGAGCGGCCCCGTTTACTACATCAAAGCCCCAACCCAACAAAACCAAATTGTTTCTGAAGGTATGGGGTACTGGATGAAGACCCTAACCGACATGACGTTGGTTAACGGCGACTCTGCCCTGGATTATCAAGAAAAATTTGATGGATTATTTAGAGGCGTTGAGCGCATGATTGAGGAATCCGCGGGCATGAAGGCCAACGATGGTCTTCCCGGATGGCGCTGTAAATATAATCTTCAAATTGGCGATATCGAATTTGAAAGTAACGATGAAGCTTACTCTGCTACCGACGCCGACTTATACATTGCCTGGGCTTTGATTTGTGCGGCTAGATTACAGAGAATGGGAATCTGGAATGATACCGGGATTGACTATCAAGCCCAAGCAGAAGAAGTCTTATCGCATATCAAAGGCAAAGATATTATTGCGATCACCGATGAGCAGGGCGATCCTCACTATGTTATCACCATGTCGGACAGCTGGGGTGAACAAGATTTTAAAGGATGTATTTCTTTCAATCCTTCTTACGTTGTTTTGGCAGCCTTACAGGAATTTGCGGATTTTGACCAGGACGGAGATTATTGGCATGCCGTTAGAGAAGATCAGTTTCTTTTATTAGAAGCGGCTAAGCGTTTTGGTGATAATGCGTTGGCCGAATTATCTTTAGAAAACCAAAACATAGTTGGCGAATATTCTGAGGGTCTAGCTAACCCGGTTAAAATTATCCGAATCGAAAGAGAATCGGCTGAAGTGTTGCGAAATCTTTTAGGTAAAATACGACCAGACCAGAACGAGCTGGCTCAATTTGAAAGATACGGAATCAGATTAGTTTCTCCAAAAGAGTACCCGCAAAGCGGCAGCCCAACCTTAGATGATCCTTTAGCAAGATTAGACATTGTCAGAGGAGAACGCGGCGTTGAAATTAATGCCGACGGCAGTGTAGACATTTGTGAAGATACCTTAGAGTTTATACTTTCCAAAATAACGTTGCATAATGTTTCCTCCTTTTTCCCGGACGTGGTAGAGGTTGAAGTAACTTCTGACTCCGACAACCCGTTTAGAGCACGGATTGACGTGGGAGTCAGAAATTTAGCCTTTACTGAAAACTACGATGGTATCAGGGTTTATGCTGAATTAGGGAAAGACCTGATTTATGCTCCTGCTTCTAATCCGCTGGAAAGCCGGGAACAGGAAATACTGGCCGGCGCTATTAACGGCAGATATCCGGATCGCGTCAAGGCGGGCAAATACCGAAATATTATTCCAATCTCTTGTTACTTTTTAGCAAACGTTGGCATCGGGACCATGGATCGCAATGCCTTTGCCAGAGAAGTTTTAAACTACGGAGCTTCCCGTAAAACCTTTTTTGATTACGATACCGATTTGCGAGGCAGAGTAAGGTCCCGCGACCCCGAATACTATAATGCATCATTAACTGCGCTAAATTTGAGCGCGTATCTTGCGGCTCCAATCTGGTCCGGAATTCCAAAGATGCGGGCAAATTGTGAAATTGAACCGATGGATAGAATGCCGGAAGCCGAAGAGCAACTTCCGGAACCGATTGTAGAAGCTTTTGGACAGCACCTCTATCACATGGATCATTTGATTATGATTACCGATAATGCACTTTCGTGGAAAGGAGATTCATTGTTAGACTTGGTTCCCGAAGGTCTTTTAAGCGATGCTCTGCAAGCGGTAGCCGATGAAAATCCACCGGCTTATGCAATTTCAGCACGATCACGTTTTAACCAGTTTAAAGCGGTTTTAGAAAACGGTACTAATCTACGGGAAGTTCCTGATCCTGAACTCCAATATTTGTTTGCAGTTTCACTTTTGGGGATTGGTAAGTACCGTATTGCTTCCGAAGTATTCTTCGATATCATTAAAACGATTGAAGATTTAGATTCTGAGGTTGGACAAAAGGTTTTAGCCCTCTCTACTAATTACCTGGTAAATGTATTTTCAGTATTAAACGTTTCAGAAGATGAAATTGGCGACATCTTTGCCTGGTTGCTGGAGGACAGTATGCCACTTACTAAACGTATGTACGTTAGGGCCATGTTTATTCGCCAGTTAAATAAAACCGGCAGATATAATTTAGCGATTGAACAGGAAATGAAGTTTTTTAAAGAATACGATGAATACCGCAATGACTTAGGGAGCGTTGATCTAGGCTTCTTAGGTCAATATGATGTGGGTGCAGAGGCTGGTGGTTATCGGGCCGAAGCTAGACACTTGACCCGCCGCGGCACAAACTTACGACTTCCTCTGCCGCACCGACAATTATTTGGCATGGTGGTGGCCGAATCAATTATTACTATCGGCGGACATTACATGTTAACCGAAAGCACGGTGGATGGCGTAAGAGAAAAACGTTATTTATACAGCGATGCCTTTGCCTTAGCAAATCTCTTTTTAGGACAAAGAAACATTGGGCTTCAAATGCAAAGCATGCTTCCGGTTGAGCAACAAAAACTTTTAGTGGAAGACGTAAGAAGAGCTGCCACAATAAGACCGCGTGGCTCAAACGAAAGAATTCTTGCGCTTTACGCACAAATCTCTGCACTGGCAGAAGAAATGCCGGCTGATTTTGACAGTCGAATAATGTTTGCAGCTTCTAAGGTAGCGTCAAATATGGCCTGGAGGCACCGCGACTTAGTTTTACAAAGGACGGAAGGCTACCGTCCCGCATGGATTGATAGATATGGCCCAAGTCGAGGCGTTGTTTTTGACGGATCCGGAAATTATGTGCCGGGAGACCACGAAAACGAATGGCGACGCTGCGTAGCTTATATTGATTTTGCTACGGGATTGATGGACTCGGCCATGCAATTAGAGTTAGGCGGGATTAGAGACGCACAATTCATAAATGAAGTTTATTTTGAAAGCACCGGAATCGCGGGAGCAAGAGCTGACTTTATCCGACGCGAAGCAAAATTACGCCAAGGACGACTGGAAAATTACTATAGTGAGGCAGATTCGGATGACGGATATATGCATAGTGATAGTGAGTTAGCCGCGATTAGCGCGAGCATGGCACAACTTGATGAGCAAGCTGCCCAAGCACTCGAAGATTGCCGTGCCAGACAGCGTGGTCTAATTGAAGAATACAATCGACCAGGCCGAGCTTTTGTGTCCCATAACTTTAGATTGCCGTTTACTGCGCATTTGGGGGATACGCAAATGAAAGCGGCGCAAACGATCGTTTGTTCTCAACCTTCGGCCGATCCGCGTAATGCAGCGCTTCATACCTTGCTGGGAAAAATGCAGGAGCTTTCGGTACAGTACGGAACTACTTTAAACGAACCGCAGTATTTTGCGGATGCCAGAATGTATGCGACGCTGATGGCCAACGTGTACGTGTCTAATCCTAACCAAAGAGCATTATTTATTTTTAACGGATTATTAGCTTATGCAGATGCCCTGTTTTTTGAAGCGGAAATGTATTCTTATTCAGGAAATATTAATGGAATTGCCGCAGAAGGCCTGATTGATGCTACTAAACTACAATTGTTGATAGATTATCCGGAATATATTGATTATCTAACTCCGTTAAGAGAGGGCGGAAATATTTATATGCTGCCGGATGATTTTGATGCGATGTTAGCCACTGTGCCTGCCGGAGAAATAAAAGAAGGCTTAAAAGAATTAAGAATGCAGGTTAGATACATGCAAATAAAAGAAGCCCGTACACATATCATTGTAATTTTTGAAGTATTACTGGGTGAAAAAAGATCTTCACAAGTACAAGATCAGATTACGTTTGAAGATGCCCGACAGCTTCTAGATCTTTTGGATGATAACCGGGTCGAGATGTCAAAACTTTTAGCACATAACCCAACCTTTAAATCTCAAGCTTATGCAAAATGCGGCAACTTAATGTGGTGGGGGACCGAGGATAAAGACTACCACAATGAAGCCTTAAGAAAATATGAACAAGCGTTAATGCAGGATCCTTATAACGCAGATGCCTTAATCGGAAAAGCGCAACTTTTCTTAAAGAAAGAAAGATCGCTAGATGAAGCATTGCGCTTAACCATTAGGGCATTAAGACGATTAGCTTCAGGTGAAAACGATATGTACAAATTAGCCGCGTTTAAAGGATTGTTCAATCAATTCGTTCAATTAAGAGATGCATTGAGTGAAAAAGAAAGAGAATTAATCAGACGCGTACAGCCGATTATTGACAAACCGGAAGAATTAACCGGCGAAGACTTTCGGCAAATATTAGAGGTTTTTAAGGATTATTAATCCTTAAGGAGAGATGAATCATGGGTGAAGGAACTAGAATAGGAGGCGGCTTAGGATACGAGAGTATGAGCGAACTCACCGTAAGTGAGTTTCTCAGAACTACTCAACAAGCTGACGTGCACCAATTGCGCGCCGCACAAAACCTGTCAGATCAGATTACTATTCATTTAAACCGTCAAGGGGAACAGCTAAGAGATGCTGATTTTGCGGGTGCTGCCGACGCACTTTCGAGAGACAACACTACCTTGGAAACGTTATTCGATAATACCAATACTTGGATTGGTGCTACCGCGAGCAATATTCCAAATACTCCTCATAAACAAACGGTACTGTGGAATGCAATTATTACTGCCATTAACTACTATCGTACCCGAGGAGCTTACTATCAACAAGCTAGCGATGGTCGAGCAGTAACATACTTGGGCAGAGCACAAGCAATCTATGAAGTGTTATTGCCTTCCGGAGATGGAATCAATAGTCATGGGCCTAATTCCGTAGGCTATCCGCCGTTAGGCAGATTTTTGGGCCCTCGCTATCAAGTGCGTAACCATTTTGTCCATAATGATGCATTAAAAATTGTGCAGTCTTCAATTCCTGAAGAATTTTTAGGCTATGCCGGAGTTTTGCAGGCTAGTATTAATGTGAATGATATCGTTAAATATGAAGAATTATTAGCCGAAATTGAAGGGGCAACCACAGAAGAGCAAATTATTGATGAAGCAAAAAAGATAGAAGATAAAATAAATGGTAAGTTTGGTGCGGTTGACGCGGCAATTAATCGAGCAGAGAGCGAATACGAAAATGGATATATCCCTCAATATTTTGGAAGAGGGACTAGCCGCGCAGACTTGAGAACCAGGGCAAAAGTAGGACAAGGGGCCAGTGTTTATATAGACATAACAACTGAATTAAGAGCCGTTTTTAGAATTGAAAGAAAATTAGCAGCCACTCGCACCCGCATCCAAATTGCTAAAGCTGATTATCTTTTACGCTTGGCAAAACGATTGAGGGTTAATAAACATCCGCTGGCCGAAAAGCTAGTAGAAAAAGCGATTGCTCTTTGTGAAGATGCGCTTAGAAATAATGTCGACGAAGATTACCCCGAAATTACCACTGCCGCTTTTATGACTTTAGCCTGGGCTTACAGCAGCAAAGCAAACCTGATGGAAGATAATGCCAAAGGATCCGGAGTTGACCATGCTTTGCGAGCGGTAGCCGTTAGAAAGATGATGCTTTATGGCACGGAACACGAAAGTTTTACTAGTGATACAGATATGCTAGCCGTTATCGAGCAACCGTTAAGGGATGGGGGCCCGTCATTAATCGATTTAATAAACACGCATAAAAATGATTTTCAATTTATTCGAGATAGTTTAGCAAGTATACGTGCGGGTAGTGGTCCAATCCCAGGGAGCTTTTGCTTAAGCCGGGTAAATCAGTTCCGATCAATCGACGTGCTCGCCCTTTTGGCAACTAACGAATTAGAACTTAACCTTTCTTTAGCCAATGATTTGCGTGCGGCAAGACGTTACGAGGAAGCTCGAGACGAATATCAACTAGTTTTAGATCGCAAGGAGCATGTTAAAGCGTTTCATAGGTATTATAAAGATAATCTGATCCGCAGAGCTAAAGTTGGAAAAGCTACAACATTAACTTTGATTGCTAATGATGCATACTGGGCAGATAGAGAAGTAGAAAATGCGACCACTCTTTTGGCCGAAGCGGAGGAGCTGTGTTATGACGCATTGCAAGAATCTCAACATATATTAGCGGGCAGGATAGAACATGGGAAAATGGAAGTGTCGGCACGAGAACTAAGCATGTCCTCAAACGAAGAAGATAATTCTTCGATGTTAAGCGCAGCCGATACGCTTTCTTGGATTTATTCATTGCAGGGAGCAATGGAATTACAAGAAACCGGCGTTAGAGGCGAAAAACTAGAAAGAGCAAATCAGATTTTGTCAGCAATTAATTATTCCGATGTAGATGAAGATCCGGCCTTGGCCGCCGCAGCTCCAGAGGGCGCGAGCGAATTTGATCAGGTTGTACATAATATTTACCACATTACCCGATCATGGCGCCTAGGGGATGGCAGGATGCAGGCCCTGGTAATTGCGGAAACGTATTTTACTAAACATACTTTGGCTTTAAAGCGAGGAACTTCCCTAAGAAGTCTGCAGCGTTATGATGATGCCATTATTAATTTTGATCGAATCCCAACGGTTTCCGCGCTTTATTCGGAAGCCCGGGTATCATCAGTAGAAACCCAAATCGAACGCGACCGTCAGGCATTTTTAACCGCCGGATTTAGCACTCTTCCTGGGGCTAGGCAAGTTTTATTAGGAACACTTCAGGCAGCACGCATAGATCTGGCGCAGATTTCTCAAGAAACCGACGACCGGGTTTTACAATTAAGGATTGCTTTAGATATTGCTGGAACCCACGGCATGGCAGGCGATGTTTACCGCAGAAATATTCAGCCGGCAGAAGCGGTGGCCGCATTTAGTCAAGGGGCCGAAGCCTTAGATGCTCTTTTGCAAAATACCCAGCTTTTAGATCCGGCAAACTTAAAGGAAGCTAATATGTACCGTGAAGAAATTCGTTTAAGTTTGGCTGAAATGTATAGGGCAGCAGGCGATAGGGATAGAGTGCTTTTACAAAACGCTACCAGTAGTTATGTATTGGCAGCTACTTCTCCTCACAGTGCAGAACACGCAAATACTATAAAAGCACAACGCTTACATGCGATTGGAGAGCTGGGGATAGTAGAAGCTGGGCTGTTATCGGCGAAATGTCTCGAAAGAGATGGCCACTATCAGGATGCGCTAAACGAAATTAGCCAATTGGTGCCCCGCACCGAGGCGGCTCTTCAAATTTTACTTAATCAGGCGGCAACTTCTCCCCAGGCCGGGCGAGAAATTTATCGTGCACTTTCAACTTTGGCCTGGGCTTACGGAGCGCGGGGTGGTTTAGAAGAAAGAATTAGTGGAGATGGGGCGGGTCGGCAAAGTTTTGGTAAAGCAGCCTCAATTTATGCCGCCATGATCGGCGAAAGCTTAACTGGTGTTCCGGGCTTAACTTCTGAAATGCAACAAATTTTGGCAAGCAGCGACCTCCACCATGAATTAGGCGAAACTCCGGCCAAGCTATACTTAAATTATGCAGATTTACTGCGTGCATCTGCCAAATTAGGAGAAGGAACTTTTGATTTCGCCAGATTAACGCAAGCCCATGACATGTATAACGAAGCAGAGACACAAGCGGTAGCCGAAACTAAATTTGTAAGAAGCCAAAAGCTGATTTTTGATACGTTGCTGATAAGTTGGGCTGAAATAAAGATGATGCAAGCTTCGTATCGGGCTGAGCATGCTACTAATCCAAATACCATGCGCAAAATTTATTATCATGCGCTTAGAGAATATCAGACCGCGCTACTTGACGTTAGCCAGAACTTTAGAGGGATGTCAATTCCTGAGGCCGGACTTACTTTAGACCAGGCCAAACTGTACCTGCGCAGTGCTCGAACAATTTCCTGGGCACTGAGCGGGATTGCGGGCTTGATGGAAAATGATTATGCGAACGGCTTTGCGGAAGCCGTTTCCGAAGGCGGGACTCCACTGGCGGTTACTGATTACCAGCGTCTTTCCGCAGAAGATTTTGCCGATGCTTCGGCCGCCATTAATTTAGCGCTCTTGGGTGAAGAGGCTGATGCTGAATTGGCAGAAGCAGCTAATCGGATTATTAATGGAGGGGATGCGGGAGCCTTAAACCAGATTTTATCCGCCAGGGAACAAATTACTAATCAATATGTATTAGAAGAAATCGGATTAACTATTCCAGAAATCCATCTTTCGGTGGTGGAGGCCCTGATTGCGGGACATCGTTTTGTTTTAGCAGAGGATAGATTAGCCCTCACGAAAAAAGCAATTAAAGAAGATAAGAGCGACGGCCGTTATGGAATTTTAAAAGCCAGCGAGCTGATTGCACAGGTACACTTCAAACGCGGTAATCTTTATTGCTGGCATGCATTTCCGGGATTATTAAAACAACCTCGCATCCAAAAGGCCCGAAAATCCTACGAGGCAGGAAGGGCTGCCGTGCGAAGGCAAAACTCTTCTCCTTCAAGTATTTATGATCAAAATGCAGCATTGAAGATTAGAGATTTAGAAGCACAAGCCGCAATCGCTCATTGTTTTTACGAAGAGAGAAGATACCGCAAGGCAATCGAAACTTATCAGCAGTTGCGTGCTGAATTAATGCAAAAACTGGGAATCGAAGGTGTGCCTGCTAATGAATGGAGCTTTACTCCTGCGCAAGTGACGATGGCCGAAAGACTAGCGCGGACCTTCGATGCCGAAATTACTATTTTGACTTGGGCGAAGGGTGGAGCGGGTTATAAATTCCCGGTAAAAAGAGTTGAGCGTGATATTGACACCGCTTTAACTACCCGTGCTTTTGTATTAAATGGAATTCCAGCCGAACACAAGCGAACTGCCGCCGCCATGATGGAAGTTTTAGGCGATGTAATGAGTATGGACTTCAGAACCTTTAGAAAACGTGAGTTTTCCCGTGGTGATCACAACACTGATTTGGCTGCATATAACGAACTGGCGGACAGACTTAATCCGTTTATTAATTTACAAGTACCCAAAGTTATGTCGCGTATCTACGGGGCGCAGGCCTACATCTTAATGGAAAAAAGAAACTGGAACGAGGCCGAAGTTTTATATGCCCGCCAGGCTCGCGATGCCTGGGGCAGCTTAATTCCTTGGTACGACCCGGACCGCAACAGTATTATTAAAGGTTTTGAAAAAGGGCGGATGAATGTTTTACGTGAAAAACTAAGAAGTAACCCGAGCGTTGCGGTTACGGTTGGTCACATAGAAGGACGCTATGAAGGTAATCCTCAGATCGGAACCGAGGTTGAAGTATCCGGCAGAGCTCCGGTAGTTGGCAAAAAAGGAGCCATGTTAGTTATTGAAGGCGGCGGAGGATTTTCGGTAATTGACGAGCAGGTTCCGGGCTTAAACTTAGACTTTGGAAACTCAGGACAAGGCTGGTTGTCGACATCCTATTACCTTCGACCGGCTTATACTGCTGGAACCAAACTTGAACCGCACTTCAGCGCCGGTTTTAGAGGGCTAAGCCAATCTTTTGGAATTTCTACAGATGGAGAAGCAGAAAATAAACCGTATCGATGGGGGTATGGTTTATTAGACCTTTCCTTAGGTTCAGTTTTTACCGGGCCGCCCATCAATGCCGCAAACGAAGAAGTTCCGCTTTCGGTTAGTACTAACCTTAACTATTCGAGAGTGTTTGGTTCGGTAGTTACCTCCGAACATGCTGCCGGAGAAGCAGAGAGAAATGATCTGGATGCACTGGAAGGGCAGTTTTTTGTAAGTGGGGCCATTATTCCGGGTAGTCCCTTTGGCCCGGTTCGACCGTATTTAAGTACTAATTTTGGGGTAGGCGGAGGCTGGAATAATTACTACGTTGCGGGTTATGGTAGATATCTAACGCGAGACGATGTTTTCCCCGGCATGTTAAATATTTATGCCGGCGGAACTCTGCTTTTTGATTTCTTTGACTCAAAATTTGATTTAGCGGTATCGGGAAATTTTAGCGCTAACGCCCTGCCGCATCCCAATAGCGATCGCAATTTATCCATGCGCGGAGGCGTCGAAGCATACATTAAGGCTAAAAAGGCCAAATCCATCTTTTCGATTGGAGTTGAGGGCGGATTTGGCAGAAACATAGTTGGGCACAGCTGGGATATAGGCTTTACCCTTAGGTGGCTTTTGGACCGATCCGAAGTAGAAACAGCAAAATAAGTTTACACAAAAACTGAGATTTTAAGCAAAAATTGACGATATATATATAGGAGGAGAGAACCATGGATGTTAAGGGAGCAATTTCAAAGATAAATTCTTCAAGGGCGGCATATATGGTCAGGGAGATGGCACGGGTTAAAGATGCTGGCGTTGTAGTTCCGCTTGGCGCACCGCTGGCCCTATTTGGTTGTAACACGGTTTGTATTAATGCGCCCAGCATTACTGAATTTGTTTATACTACCGCAGATGGAGCCGAAACAATTTATGCCGGAGATACGCTGACTTTTGAAATCGTTGCCGTAAATTGTTCCGGAGATTCTGAAGAGTTGGAAATTACCTTTGATCCCGGAGTATCGGGCGGAGACGAAGATCAAATCGTAGTTATAATTAATAGCAACGGAAAAGCTTCTTTTACCTGTAACGAAGAATTTCAAGCCGTTGCAGAAGAAGCGGTTCGCTATGAAAACGGAGTGCTTTCTATTGATTATACTTATGCTTCAGGCGGATCAAAAAAGCCTAAAGTTAAAGCTACAGATTTAAGAGACCAGGTTGAAAGAGGATCTTGTGATTGGGTCGAGACTAGTATTTGGATTCAGGATAGTGGTTCTTCAACTACAGCAGGAATTGCACTTGGTGTTACCGGAACCCACTCAGTTACGCCGGGACAAAACTTTGATTTAACCGCACTGTTAACTCCAATTAACGAAAACACTACACTGGAAGGCGTGCAAGTAAAATGGCTGAACAATAGCGATGGTAACGAGACCTATACTAACGTAACTATTGATGGAAACCAGGGAACCAGCGCTCAATCATTTAGCATTCCTAACGAAGGTAGTTACTATATTTATGCTAGCGCGATGGACGGAGAAAATGATGTAACGGTTAACCAAACTCCAACCACTCACTATGTAAACGTAGTTGAAGAAGGAACCACTTCTTCCGGTTGCTCGGTTTTAGTTGGGGTAAATGGACCGCACAACGTTGAGCCAGGAGAACAGTTTGAACTTTCCGCCACCCTTACTCCGCAGGATGAAGAATGCCCGGCAGTAGAAGATCTTTGGGTTGGATGGGCTAACTCGGCGGTCGGTGGTCCGATGAATGAAACACAACAAACAACCCAATCTTTCACCATTAATGACGAGGGAACACACCACATTTTAGTTTATGCTTTATATGATGTTGATAATGATGGAAGCTTAGAAGACATTTCTTTTAATGCCGCTAATGATCATTACGTTAACGTAATCGCCAGCGGCAACACCGGAGATTGTTATGATTACGGAGATCCGCCAACTTACAATACCGAAACCAGAACCATTTCTCCAGATCCACTTGAAGCATACATGATGCCCGGCGAAGAATATTTATTTGAATTTACGCTTCCGGTTTGGGAGTGTGATTACACCTCTCCGGTAGGAGCAGCTTGTGGTGGAGATGAGTTTTCTAATACCTGTACGGCAGTCGATGGCGACGGCGATCCATATACTTACATCGATGTTTTAGCGCATGATATTTTCTATGATGAAGGAACCGGAGCCGTTGGACCCTACGATTGGACCTTTAGCTATGCCGCCGACCTGATTACCATCTCTGGATACGTTGATCCATCTGCCATTGGTACTTCATTTGTAGTTTGGACTTGTGGGCACGGTGATGATCCAACCTGTACCGACAAAACATTGAACGTGTTGAATTATGAAACAGGCGATATTACTTTTAGTGATAGTTTTATTACTGACGGAGAAACATTTAGCGTAATGGTTGGAGATAGTAACGGAGAAGAATATTATGGATCTTTAGGGTATTATATTACTGTATATGATCCAGCCGATCCTTACATGACGTCTTTATGTGATAATGCAATTGATCCGTTATCGAACCAAGCTAATTGTTCGGCGCTGGATCCGATGGTAGATCCTTATATTGCTGAAGCCTATGTATTTACTAATATTGGAGATCTGTACTTTGCGGAAGATCTCTACGTGCACGATTAAGCAAAGGTCAGGAGAACCTTACAAAGCATAAATTATGATTAAAAAATTACTTAAAATATTATTTCCGCTAATTTTAGTTTTACTTGTTTTACAAACCGCTTCTTTAGCGGTCAGTATTACCCAGATTAACCACTTATCGTATATTCATCCGGTGCTTTATGATTATGCCCACGCGACGATAAAAGCACTTAATGTTTCTGAAATAAGAATGTATACCTATGTTGATATTGAGGGTAGTTTTACGGATCTAGACGTTCGGCCGATTGTTACCGGGGCGGATGAAGCGCTAATTGATAATGGAACCTATGGAGTAATAGTTAATGGAGTTACTATCCCATCCGCTAACTTTTGGTATTGGGACGCAGATCACATTGCATTTTATGTTCCAGAAGGCATTGATGTTGGAGCAAATATTGATATCCAAGTAATCGATAACGGCTCGGCTACTTATAACGTTGATTTTTCTCCTCCGCCGCAAGTTACGATTAATAGTCTTACTAATAATGGTACAACCGTAACCGTTAATTGGAGCGTTAGTGATGCATTGAATCAAGGAGGATATACTGCTTCTTTAGGTTATAACTGTGGAATCTTAGTAGTTAGAAGCGAAAGCGCGCCGCTGGATGCTGGAGATTACCCGGTGGATGGTTCTTCATATTCTCCTCCGGCTGGATCCGCGGTAGTTTTTAATGCGCAAGGCACTTCTTGCAACGAATCTACTCCACCAGACGGATATATGTATTACTATCAGACTTTTATTCATGACGGAACGCCAAATTACAACCGAGACATTGAGTATACGGCTTTAAATTTACAACTTTTAATTACTGATATTTATGATGCGTATCCGAGTGGTAATCCAACTACGCAAGCTGGTCCCGAGGATACTATTTATATAAAAGGTGTAGGATTTGACGGAACCGGCGGATCCAGACAATTAGATATGTATGAAGATGGTCACCTTGGTGATCCAGCATACCTGGTTTGGCCTAGTTTTATCCCCGGAGATGCATATATTGGAACCGGCTGGTGGGTAACTAATGAATATGCGGAGAACGAAGTAGCCCATATTACTTTAGAAATTCCTTCTGTAGCTGACGGATGGACTTATTACGGTCTGGTAGATATTCTATTAACTAACGCAGATGGCAACACGGTTACCTTTGAAGATTTTGAAATTTCTGGCGGCGGCGGTCCTTCAAACCCTCCAGTTATCAGTACGGTAAAAGACTACACCGGCGCAGCTACCACGGAAGGTAAGGTTGGTAGCTACGTCCAACTTGACGGAACCTATTTTGGTGCAACCGATGTAGATTTAGTTTCGGTTAGCGTTGGTGGGTTTTCTCTTTCTCCTGGCGATCCTGGGTATGAATGGTATAGCTCTACCACAATAGGAATACATTTAGATCAAGGGGTAAAAAGCGGAGATATTGTAGTTACGACCGTAGATGGTTCTGATAGCTGGAGCTCTTATACAATTTTACCTCCAAGCCAGCTGTACTACTTTAACGCAACTGCTGGAGACGGTGAAAATTCTTTAGCCTGGACTAATCCAAGTGAAGATGCTTTTAGCGGAGTAATGATTGTAAGAAGTGATGCTTCGATTTCATGGATACCAACGGACGAAAATACTTCTTATAGTGTAGGGGATGAGCCTACTACTGGAGTACATGTAATTTATAAAGGAAGCGGCGCCTCCTCTACCGATACCGGCTTAACTAACGGAACTACTTATTACTACCGTGCATACACTTATGACGACGCCGGACACTATAATACCGAAACTATAAATGCAACTGATAATGCGACTCCTGCAACCGGGGCAACTTCTCCAAATATTGATCACTTTGAAAATGCTGTTCCGGCAATTACTACCGAAGCCCGCGTTGGTGACTATTTAGGAATTCACGGAACAAACTTAGGTGGATCTACCAGTACGGTTTATATCGGAGGAGTTTTAGCTGCTTTTGAACCATCAGCATCGCAAAATGATTTCTATCTAGGAATTATTGTTCCTAGTGGCGTTGCGGAAGGGTTACAAAGCGTAGAAGTTAGAGATAGTCTTGGTAACAGTGGAACAGATACTATTACCATTGTTGCCGGAACCGGCCCTGGACCAATTACCACGCCAGAGGCAACCGCATTAATTATCGACGACTATGAAGGTACCTTGGTTGACCCTGCTTCTTACTATGCATTTGATGCAGGAACCAGTCAGCCGACTTATAGCATTCAAGGCGCAACCGTATACGAAGGTTCTAATGCAATTGAAATACTATACACCTACCAAAATACTGGACCAGGAGACTGGGGTGGCGGTATCGGGGGCGTTTTGAGTAGCAGCTTAGATATTTCTTCTGCAGATGTAATTAAATTAATGGTTAAAGGTGATGGGTCGGCTAATAGTGTTCGTATTGATCTGTTAGATGCAGATGACGGTGAAGCCTGGTCTTCACCGGCCATTCCATTATCCGGAACTGATTGGCAAGAAGTAACCGTATCGTTAGATGATTTTACCCTTAATGTGTTTGGAGCAACCGGAGACGGCGTTTTTAGTAAAGTAATTGGTCAATATCAATTAATTTATGTTACCACGTCAACTTCAGCTAATTATCACTACGTTGATTACATTATCGCCACCAGTGAATCTACGGTTGTAACTGCAAACACACCGGTAATTACATCGGTTAATCCGACGCAGGCAGTAGTTGGCAGCGTAGTTACTATTAACGGATACAATTTTGGCAATACCCAAATGGATTCAGAAGTTCAGCTGGATGGTACTTCAGTTGGAGCGGTAATTACTGCATGGAGTGATACGCAAATTGTATTTACTTTGCCCGAAACCTTTGCTTACGGCACCTATGATCTTCAGGTTTATCGTAAAGACACTACCTTAGGAATTGATGAGTTTAGCACAGCTACTCCGTTTGCGGTTATTGCAATGGCAACTAAAGCTAAGGTTTATCCAAATCCGTTTAACCCGTTAGCTGGTTCGGTAAAGATTCAGGTTAGCGTAACTGAAATGACGGCAGTAGATCTTTATCTATACGATATGGTAGGCCGCATGGTTTACCAGGAAACTGCCCGAGTTTTACCAATTGGTACGTCTGAAATTGAATGGAACGGTAGAGACTATACCGGCTTAGTAGCTGGCGATGGCGTCTATTTAGTAAGAATCATCCGTTCTGACACCAAGGAACTGCTTTTCAAAGGCAAGATCCTGGTGATTAAGAGGAACTAATTATGAGAAGCTTAAGCTTAAAACTTAATAAAGTTATTTTAGCGGCAATTATATTTTGCCTGTTAATTGCTGCACCCGTTTTTGCAGTGGGCGCCATTGACCCAACTTACATTGGGGTAGGGGCGAGACCGCTCGGCATGGGTAAAGCCTACGTCGCTTACGGAGAAGGTGCCGAAACTATATTCTTCAACCCGGCTGGATTAGGCAACGTTAAAACGGTAAAACTTACTAGTATGTACACTTCATTACTTTCGGATGTTAACTACCTGGTTTTAGGTGGAATTTATCCAAGTCCGGACGGATCTTCGGCTTTTGGTATTGGTTTAGTTTCTTCTGGTGTTTCAGATATCGATTTATATGATGCTGGCGGAAACTTAACCGGTAATGGCAGCTGGAACAACAACGTATTAATGTTGTCTTACGGTACCGACTTTGGCGCATTAGGTGGAATTGAAGGATTAAGAGTTGGTGGAGCGCTTAAGTATTACTCCAGTGGTGGGTCAGGCTCACCTAGTGTTGAGGCTGGCGCTGGATCTGGTTTTGATCTAGACGTCGGTGTTTTATTTAATCCAACTTCATGGGCCACAGTTGGTATTGCGGTTCAAAACGCATTGCCGTTTTCAGCCGGCGGTGTAATTACTAGAGATACCGGAATCCAGGAAGGAATTTCTTCATCTACTAAAGCGGGGCTAAGATTAAATGTTTTAGGAGATAAAGATAAAGCTATTTCCGAAAGCAATCAGGAATTAAATATTGAATTCGACTTTGATTATCCAAACTTACAAAAAGACGTAAGCTCTACGTATCACGTTGGAGCAGAATACTGGCTGTCACCGGCCTTAGCGCTTAGGGTTGGAATGGATCAAGATCCATCTCCTACGGGAACGATTAGTAATCCTACCGCGGGTATTGGAGTTAGGATGGCTGGAATTGCTTTTGATTATGCTTACCATCCTTATGCGGATGTGGCCGATGATGCTACCCACTTCTTCTCACTTTCATATGTTGGAGAAGAAATTAAAACCGCTAGTGAGCCGATTAGCGTAGCGATCAAAAATCCAGCGGATAAAATGGTTACCCACTTAGAAGAAGTGGAAGTAACCGGAAAAGTTTTAAATGCTGATTATAAACAAACCGACGTAGCGGTTAACGGGGTAAGCGCTCCGTTAGACGAAGAAGGTAATTTTACGGTTACGCTCCCAATCGAAAAATTAGGTAAAAAGTTAATTGTGATCGAAGCTAAAGACCTAAGAAAAGACGAAGTTGTAGCTACTGCTGAAAGAAGAATCATACGACTAACTTCATACATGGACGTGGGCGAAGGATACTGGGCAAAAAGCCCGATTGAACAAACCGGAACCGTAGGATTAATTCAGGGCTACCCGGATGGAACCTTTAAGCCCGAAAGAGCATTAACCCGCGCTGAATTAGCAACCCTTTTAGTTAGGGCTAACGGGCTGGAAATAGTTGATTCCGGAACAAAGATTTTTACCGATGTGCCAACCGATCACTGGGCCAGCGCCTATGTTGAAACCGCACTAAAAGCTGGGTATGTCCTTGGTTATCCGGATGGTACTTTTAAGCCGGATCGTAAGATATCTAAGGCCGAAGGGATTGCCGTATTGGCCCGGGTTGACGGATTGCCGCTCGAAGCTGAGGTAGCGATTAAACCTTTTGATGATGTCAGCGAGAAACACTGGGCCGCACAGTATATCTTAGCCGCTAAAAATTCAGGAATGCTGGAGTACATTACTTTCTCCAGATTGGGGCCTAAAGACAGCTTATCCCGCGCTGAAGCGGTAACCATGCTTTCGAAAACTAAATTTGCGGGTGCGAAAATTAAAGAGTTAATGTCCTGGGTAACCGGATTTGAGCAGGAAACGAAAAAAGGCACAACCTCAGTGCCGTATTGTTATCGGGAGTTAGCAGCAAGATAATTAATCTGTAAAAAACACCCTCCTCGCCAAAAAAACCTTTCTAAAAACTGAGATTTTTATTAAGTTTTAACGAAAAATATATAGAAGAGACACGTGAGATGTTCACCTGTCTCTTTTTTTGTTGGAGAGGTAAAAAATGAGTGTTGTTGATAATGTAAAACTTGCAATATCAAATACTGTTTCCAAAGCCAGAAACATTGGAAACAGAACAAAATATGTTATTCGTGAAAGCGCAAAGCCTGCTGGGGAGCCAATTGTATTTAATAGTTCTCCGGGAGGAATTTCTTTTTTGGTTGGCTGTGTGGATCCTGGAGCTAAAGAAGAAATCCCTTGTGATGGAATAGACCAGGATGGAGATGGTAAAGATTACATACCGGATGAGGATAACGATGGCTATAGTACTTGTTATAGCGAAACCCAGGATTGTGATGATAATAATGATTCAGTTTATCCTGGGGCACCAGAAATTGAATGTGATGGAATAGATCAAGACTGCGACGGAGTAGACTACACTCCAGATAATGATGGAGACGGATATACGGTTTGTGATGATTGTGATGATGGTGATGCAAATACTTATCCTGGGGCAGAAGAGCTTTGTGATGGGTTAGATAATGATTGTGATGGCATACATGAAAATGATAGCGATGGGGATGGTTTTCTTGCCTGCGAAGAATGTGATGATACCTACGCATTTACATATCCTGGAGCGGAAGAACTATGTGATGAAATTGATAATGATTGTGATGGTGTAATTCCAGCTGATGAATTTGATTGTGACGGCGATGGATACTTGGCTTGTGAGGAATGTGATGATAATTACGCGCTTACATATCCCGACGCAGATGAACTTTGTGATGGTATTGACAATGATTGTGATGGAGCAATTCCTGCTGGAGAAGTAGATGATGATGGGGATGGACACCTCGCTTGTGAAGATTGTGACGATACGGATTGCCTGGCTTATCCAGGTGCCCCAGAGTTATGCGATGGATTAGATAACGATTGTGATGGAACAATTCCTGCGGAAGAAGTAGATAATGATAACGATGGATATTTAGCTTGTGAGGAATGTGATGATAACGAATATTATATTAATCCGGGAATGACGGAAGATTGGTGCAACGGAATTGATGATAACTGTGACGGGATATATGAAACGGACGCTGATGGTGATGGATATTTTATAGAGTGTGATGATTGTGATGATAATAATAATTTGATTTATCCGGGTGCCTCAGAAATTGAATGTGATTGGATAGATCAAGATTGTGATGGCCAAGATCTGGTGAACGAGCTTTTAGGTCAGTATAACTTAAGTTTTGCAACAACTTCTTTTATTGGTGAAGACGAAGACGATAACGCTGGTCTACTGCCAAACATAAATGGAGATATGAATGGAGATGGATATGATGACATTTTAATCGGCGCCCCTTTTAATGACGAGGGGGGATACCGGGCTGGAAAGGCATACGTGTTTTACAATCTAGTTGCTGGTACCATGGAACTTGATGCTGCAGAGGTTTCATTAATTGGGGAAAATGCTGAGGATGATGCTGGATCTTCTGTTTCTACAGGAGATATAAATGGAGATGGATATGATGATGTTTTGGTAGGGGCAAAAGGGAATGATGATGGGGGGGCAGGATGCCGGCAAGACATACGTATTTTATTCTCCCGTATTGGGTAATCAGAATCTAAGTAGTGCGGACGCGTTTTTTATTGGGGAAAATAATGGTGATTACTCTGGATTCTCTGTTTCAGGGGGAGGAGATGTGAATGGGGATGGGTATGATGATATTTTAATTGGGGCTTTTGGGAACAATGACGGAGGGACTACGGCAGGTAAAGCTTACATAATTTTGGGCCCAATTTATGTTCACATGGATTTAATTGGTGCGGACGCTTCTTTTATTGGAGGCAGTAATGATCAAACCGGCGATGCAGTTGCTACTGCAGGAGATGTCAATGGAGATGGATACGATGATGTTTTAGTTGGAGCATATTTAGATGAAACGGGAGGATCTGTGGCAGGTATAACATATTTGTTTTATGGTCCTGTATTAGGCGATATTAATGTAAATATTGCAGACGCTTCATTTATTGGTAACCCAGGCGACTTTTCTGGCCGTGCCATTTCTGGCGCATTGGATGTTGATGGAGATGGGTATGATGACATTTTAATCGGAGTTCCTAAAAACGATGACGGCGGCAACGACGCCGGCAAAGCATACTTAATCTACGGTGGATGCCAGTAAATTGGTATTAATTTGGACTCAATGAAGCCTTAGTAAATTCTACCTCGTCAAAACCTGCGAACCTTTAATCCCCAAAAAACCACGCATATCGGATAATTTTTACTTGACAATGCTATTTCAATAATCTACCATTTATGGTAGAAAAATGAAACTAATTGAAGTGCAGCAAAAACTAAACCAAAGCGGGCTTAAGGTCTTCTCCAAATTGGAGTTTAGACGTCTGCTTGGGATTTCAAAGATAGCGGCGCAAAAACTATTAGAGAGGTATACCAAAAGGGGAGTACTCGTCAGGCTTAAGGGCGGGTTGTATGTTTTAAAAACCAGTTGTCCTTCACTTTTTTTAATCGCTAACCGGTTATATGAGCCTTCGTATGTTTCGTTTGAAACCGCGCTTTCTTTTTATCGCCTAATCCCCGAAACGGTTTATACGCTTACCAGTGCCACTACAAAGGTTACCAGAGAGTTTGTCGCAGTAAAAAACAGGTTTAAGTACCATAAAATAAAGAAAAAAGCTTTTACCGGTTACCGGCTGACTGAAATTGAAAGTGAAATGGTGCTGTTTGCAGAAAAAGAAAAAGCGTTGGCCGATTATCTTTATTTTGTTTTTTTAAAGAAGAAAAAGTTAAATGACCGATTACAGCTGAAAGGGATCAGTTGGCCGCGGCTTAACTTTTTTCTTTCGTTATTTGACAAGCCTGGCTTAAAACAGTGGGTGAAAAATGCTTTCAGAAAAACGGCTTAGAGAATTAGCGGTAAAAACCCAAACCACTTTTATAAATGTGGTGCGCGAATATATGCAAAATCTGTTCTTAAATTATTTTTATTCACTGGAAAAATCCGAAAACATATATTTTAAAGGCGGTACGGCATTGCGCATTTTGTACCGCAGCCCGCGTTTTTCCGAAGATCTTGATTTTTCTGCACCATCAATTAACCGTAAGCTAATTGAAGATTTGATCGAGGAGGTTTCCCTGAGGATAGATAAGGAAGGAATTGCCATTGATATTAATGAGGCAACCATAACCTCTGGAGGTTATTTGTCAATAATCGATTTTGAAATTGGCGGAGAAAAATTTGGCGTAACCCTTGAAATTTCGGCGCGGAAAAAGAAACCTTCCGGGGAGCTAGTCTTGATTGATAACCCGTACATTGATGCTTATTCGGTTATGGCCCTCAAAAGGGAAGAATTGATCGCCGAAAAAATTGAGGCGCTGTTGAACCGCAAAAAACCAAGGGATTTTTACGACCTTTATTTTATGCTGCGGGCAAATCTATTGCCCGAAAAGGCAGTTTTGAAGATGGTTTTGCCGCTAGTAGAAAAAACGCAGATAAATTTTAAGCATGAATTGGGAGAGTTTTTACCACAAGGTCAACAGCGAATAATTAAGGATTTTAAACAGACATTGATTTCGGAAATAAGGCGCTTTGTTGTTTGATATTAGCTGCTACCCAATAGAAAAATCTAAGGAATCAGTGGTTTCAATATTTGTGGTTTCTACCTCAGCACACTCAACTACGAAATTCCAGAAAACAATTCCGGTGTTTTCAGGTAAGCGCGTGTCCCCAAAAGAACTTGGCCGGAGCGGGCGGCTGCCGGGCCTGGCCAGATCAAAAACCCTCAGGTCGTAATCGCTCTCTGTTGGAGTTTTAATTAGATAAAGCGGAAGCGTGTTAGTGATCACAAAATGCGTCAATCCAAACTCACTTTGTAATGCTTGCCCGCATAGTTGCCAGATCCCAACTGCAGCTTCGGTATTTGTTAATGGCAAAAACTCACGGATTTTTACCGGGTCATTTTGCGGGGAAAAATCACGAATGGCACGCGCGTAGCGGTGCGGGGCCCCTAAATTTACTAACGTTTGGTGTTGGCCAACACAAGAAAATTGATTGCCCATATTTTCATCCTGCGCTAGTGCGCTGGTGACGCGGTAAGAGGTGGCTTGAACCGGAAGGATAGCAATTTCTATATAAACATTTCCCCGCAGGGTTTCAGTGGTTATCTTATTCCACCTGATGCTTTGAGGCTTATTTTGCCTGACCCGTGTTTCATAAGGGAAATGTTCACTTTGAAAAATTAATGGATTTCCCAGACGAATGTCCTGGAGGCGCAACGGATCCCTAATGGCTTGCCCGGCTTTTCTAGCCAGCGCAGCTTCGGCTAAATGTTTAAAATCAGCGTGCCTTTTGGCATGGGTCATTAAGTATGAATCAGCAATTTTGATTCCTCTTCTTACAATTTTGGACACCAAAGCCAACCCCTTTCTTTCTATTTATGTTTCGGTAATTTATAGCGGAAATTTCACATATTTGCAATAATATTTCCTGATTTTGATTGCTTATATTTAATTGAAGCTCAGCCGGTTATTAGGTATAATAATGTATACAAATTAACTCAAAGCGTTTGACGTTTTGAGTTTTTGGTTTCTAAAAGGAGGCTTCCATAATGTTAAAAAAATTCCTGTTAATCGTATTAATCCTGATGGCTGCTTTTGTGATTTCAAGTTGCGCCGAAGAAGAAAAAGGTCCAGTTACGCTCAATATCTGGATCATGCCCAATTCCCTAGAGCCGGTTACCGATTTAGAAAATATCTTTAAGGATTTTGAAAAGGAAAACCCGGATATTAAAGTGAAAGTTACTTCAGTCGATTGGGGAGCAGCCTGGACTAAAATTACCACTGCCGCTACCTCCAATGACGTTCCCGATATCGTTCAGCTAGGTTCAACCTGGGTCGGATCAATTTCCAGCATGAACGCCTTGTGGGACATGAAAGATCGCGTGGATGAAATTGGCGGTCCTTCCGCATTTGTGCCTGCCGCCTGGTCAACCCACGGCCTTTCTGGCGCTGACCAGGTTACTGCGATCCCCTGGATCGTAGACGCGCGGGCGATGTACTATCGGACCGACGTATTTAATAAGTTAGGCTTAACCAGTAAAGATTTAAACGATTGGAATTCTTTTGTAAATGCTCTCGAAAAAATTAAAACAGCAAATTTAGTTATCGATGGAGTAAAAGTTGCTCCGCTGGGTATTTCCGGTAAAAATGACTGGAACGTTATTCATAACCTAGCCCCGTGGATTTGGGGAGCGGGCGGAGATTTCGTCTCAAAAGACAATAAAAAATCATTGTTGGATAGCAAACAAGCTTTCAACGGAGTGGTTTTTTACGTAGATTTAGTTAAGAAAGGTTTTGTCCCGCTGGAATATTTGGAACTCAATTCTGCCCAGGTTTCTTCAAACTTTAACCAAGGGGCAGTGGCGATTTACTTTGATGGTCCGTACGAAGTAAAAACTTTAACTACTCCACCGCAACAAGGTGGAGCGGCGGGCAGCGTGGCTTCGCGCAACTTTAACGTAGCGCCTTATCCAAAAGGACCGAAGGGTAGATATACCTTTATTGGTGGTTCAAATCTGGCCATTTTTAAAGCTTCTAAACATAAGGAGCAAGCCTGGAGAGCAATCAAACATTTAATGAAAAAGGAATCTCAAATTTCTTATGCAAAAGTAACCGGCTTCTTGCCTTCGAGGATGGAAGCTTTCAACGATCCGTATATTACCGCTAACCAGCAGCGCAAAGTGTTTAAAGAAGCGATAAAATACGGAAAAACCTATCCCTGTATTCCTGCCTGGGGCGTACTTGAGCCAATTTTAACGCGCCGTTTTGGAATTATGTGGGATTACGTAACTGGTTCATCGATAGGTGTGCAGCCTGAAGAAATTGCTAAACAACTTAAGCTGGCGGCCGGCGAAGCCGATTCAGTTTTATCTCAGACCAAATAATATTATTTAGGAAATTAAATTATGTGCGGAATCTTTGGATATATCGGGAAAAGTGAAGCGGTTCCCTTTATTGTCGAGGGCTTAAAAAAACTAGAATACCGCGGCTATGATTCGGCCGGGGTGGCAACTTATGAGCACGGCCGTATTTTTGTCTCCAAGTGCGAAGGAAAAATTGCCGAGCTTGAAGAACTTTTAACCGATAAGCCCATCGGCGGAGAAATGGGGATCGGGCACACGCGTTGGGCAACCCACGGGAGCCCTTCTGACGTAAACAGCCACCCGCATACTAGTTGCGACGGTAAAATTGCCCTGGTCCACAATGGCATCATCGAAAACTACCTCGAACTAAGAAGAAAGCTTTCCGAAGAAGGACATAAATTTAAATCAACCACCGACACCGAAGTTATCGTGCATCTCGTTGAAAAGTATTATAAGGGAGACCTCGAAAAAGCCATGCGCCAAGCCTTGCAGGAGGTTACCGGTTCTTACGCCATTGCGGCCATTTGTGAACAGGAACCAGGAAAAATAGTTTGTGCTCGGAAAGGAAGCCCTTTAATTGTTGGACTATCGGATAACGAGGCTTTTATCTCATCGGATATCCCTGCGATTATCAAATACACCAGTAAAGTTATTTATTTAGAGGATGAAGAAGTCGCCACTATCCAGCGCAAAAAAATTCAAATTTCAACGCTGGACGGAAAACCGGTTAAAAGAAAACCTACTTTGATATCCTGGGATCCCGAATCCGCTGAAAAGGGCGGTTATGCCCACTTTATGCTGAAAGAAATTCACGAGCAGCCGGGTGCCATTCGAAAAACGATTGCCCACCGTGTTAACGTTGATTCGGCTAAGGTACATTTTGATGAATTAAACTTAGAACCTAAAGAAATCAGGCACTTTAACCGCATTATTTTTACGGCTTGCGGAACTTCATGGCATGCGGCCTTAGTGGGCGAGTATCTGATGGAGCGGTATGCCAAGATCCCGGTAGAGGTAGAATATGCGGCTGAATTCCGCTACCGCGAACCAATTGTAGACGATAAAACTCTGTTGATTGCAGTTAGTCAATCTGGTGAAACCGCTGATACTTTGGGTGCGGTCTGGGAAGCAAAAGCGCGAGGGGCGAAGGTGATCTCTATCTGTAACGTTGTCGGCTCTTCACTGGCACGCGAATCACACGGCGTTATTTATACCGATGCTGGTCCCGAAATTGGAGTAGCTTCAACTAAAGCTTTTACTACTCAGCTGGCAGTAATTTATTTATTGACTGTACTTTTTGGGCAAGTCAGAAAAACTCTTCCTCAAGCCAAAGCCATTCAGATGATTAATAACTTAATGGAAATTCCCGATAAAATGGAACGTGTCTTAGCCAAAGAAGCGGATGTCGAAAAATTAAGCGAAAAATTTTATAACAGCACCAATGCTTTGTATTTAGGACGAGGGAAAGGTTTTCCGGTAGCTCTCGAAGGCGCTTTAAAGCTAAAAGAAGTTTCTTATATCCATGCCGAAGGCTATCCGGCCGCAGAGATGAAACACGGCCCCATCGCTTTGATTGATAAAAACATGCCGGTGGTGGTTTTAGCGATGCACGGCCGCCGTTACGATAAAATATTAGGTAATATCGAAGAAGTTAAAGCCCGCGGAGGAATTGTAATTGCGATTGCCTCTGAAGGGGATCAGATGGTAAAAGAAAAAGCAGACGAAATTATTTATATCCCGGCATCAACCGAGGCGGTCAGCCCGATGCTGGCAGTCGTCCCCTTGCAATTATTTGCGTATTACATCGCAGTTAAGCGGGGCTGCCATGTTGATCAGCCGAGAAATTTAGCCAAGAGTGTTACGGTAGAATGACCAGAAACCAAGAATTTATTTTTGGGATGACTTTTTACCCGGATAAATGGCCACGCAAGTATCTGGCGGGGGCTTTTTCTTTAATTGCCGAGGCCGGAGCCAATACGGTGCGCTTTGGTGAGATGAGCTGGGGCAACATTCAAACCTCCGAAGAAAATTTTGATTTCGAAATATTTGATGAAGCCCTTAAAATTGCCGCTAACCTTAAACTTAAAATTGTTTTTGGTGTTGGTACCGCCTACGCCCCGCAATGGTTAATTAAAAAGTATCCTGCAGTTCGTGCTTGTGACCAAGATGGGATTTTAACTCCCGAATACGGCCCGCGCCCCAATATTTGCCGCGACAGCGACCTCTACCTTAAGCTTTCCAAAAAATATTTAAAAGCGGTGATTACAAAGTATAAAGATCATCCGGCGATTTGCAGCTGGCAAATTGATAATGAACCAACTTATCCGCCGCTGGATGCTACCGAAAATAAAGATTTTTGCCATTGTGAGCATACTTTAAATCAATTTATCGAATGGGCCCGTAAAAAATATAAAATACTGGACCAACTTAATGAAGCCTGGGGAACTTCGTTTTGGGGATCGCGCTTTGGCAGCTTTAATCAAATTTCTACTCCTAAATGCGGCTTTTGGAACGGGGGGAATCCTCATATTTATCTGGATTGGTTCCGTTTTAAAAGCGACCGCTTAAATGACTGGCTTAAAACTTTATACCAGGAAGTTAAAAAAATTGATACTGAGCATACAATCGGAACCAACAACTTTATCAGTATCTGCAACCGCGTTCCGGATCACGAAAGAGTAGCGCAAGGGATGGATTGGTACGGATGGGACGTTTATCCTAAAGGAACGGATAATACAGTTGAGTCTTTAGCCGAAAATGCAGATATCTGGAGAGGTATTTGTGAAGCTGCCGGATCAAAATTTATCGTTGCCGAAATGCAGGGCGGCCCTAATATTCGCTGGGGAAGTCCGGCGTCAGTATCTTACGGAGAAATAATTTCCTGGACGCACCAATCGGTGGCGCACGGGGCCGAAGGAATTTTATACCACGTTTTCAGGCCGGCATTAATCGGCTCAGAAACCGGCGGCTTTGGCATTATTGCTCAGGACGGCTCTCCTACGGACCGCCTCAAGGCCATTAAACGCGTCGGCAAGGAAGTTAAAGATAACTATGCCGCACTAGACGGTTATTCAATTAAAAGCGATATTGCAATTGTATATTTAAAGGGCTCCGAAATCGAAACTTATCAAGAAGAAGGCCCGCAACGCAGCGTTCCCTCGCACTGGTTTTCGGGAAGAGGCGATATCGGACTCTTTCATTCATTAAATAGTATTGCCGGCGCTTATCGCGTTGGATACGGGAGAGGACTTTCTCCGCGATTTATCTTTGAAGGACAGCTCGAAAGAGCAGACGTAAAAATCGAAGAAGAAGTAATGCTGCTGCCCAACCCTTACGTTATGAGCGAAAAAGCTTTTGAGAAAATATATAATTTCGTTAAAGCCGGCGGCACTTTAATTACCGAAGCCCGCTTTGGCGCCAAAAACGAAAATGCCCACCTTCGGGAAATCCCGCTTTTAAGTGCTTTAATCGAAGCTAGGTTTGTCGGTAGCGAAATATTAACGGCTCCGGTTAAATTAAATAAACTCGGAGCCGAAGCCACCGGCTTCAGGGATATCGTTGCCGCCAAAAAAGGAGTAACTTTTAAGTTTGCGGACGGGCATCCGGCCATTATCGAAAAGAAATTGGGCAGAGGTAAAGTTATTTTTGCTGGTTATAGTATGTTTCAATCGTTATTGAAGTGGGAAAATCACAAACTTTTAGCTTATCTGCAGCGTCAGCTGCCCGCCCATAAAATTTCGGTCAAAGGCAGCGAAGCGGTTGAATGTGTAAGATGGGAAAAACCAGGCGGCAAGGATGTAATTTTATATTTAATTAACCATTCGGATAGTTCCGCTAAGGTGCAAATTGCGATACAGCGCAAAAGTGCTAAATCAGTTACTTTGCAGGCGCGTGAAGCAAAATTATTGAAAATATAGAAAGGCAGGAAAGAAATGACGCAGAGTGATTACGGATATTTTGATAAAGAAAATAAAGAGTTTGTGGTTACCCGGCCCGATACCCCGCTTCCCTGGATCAATTATTTAGGCAGCGAGGAGTATTGCGCGATAATTTCTAATACGGCCGGCGGCTACAGCTTTTATAAGGATCCCAAAGAACGAAGAATCACCAGATATCGCTATAACAACGTGCCGATGGATGCCGGCGGAAGATATGTTTATGTCAGGGATAACAAATCCAAGGATTATTGGTCTGCAACCTGGCAGCCGGTAATGAAAGATCTAAAAAAGTATAAATACGAGTGCCGCCACGGTTTGGGCTATACCACTATTTCTTCATCCTATTCCGGAATAAAAACCACAACTACTTACATGGTTCCGCTGGGTGAAAAAATGGAAATCTGGATGTTTGAAATTACCAACGAAAGCGATAAAAAACGCAATTTATCGGTTTTTCCGTTTGTTGAATTTTGTTTATGGGATGCTTTAAATGATATGACCGATTACCAATATAATTTAAACATTGGTGAAACCGAAGTTAAAAACGATATTATTTATCATCTAACCCGCTACCGGGTAGAGCACAGCTTTTTTGCTTATTTTGCCTGTACTAATCAAAAGCCTGAGTCATATGACACCCAGCGCAGAAATTTTACCGGTAGATACGGCTCTTTTGCCAATCCTCGCGCAGTAGTAGAAGGAAGCTGTCAGGAATCAATTGCCAGCGGCTGGTCTCCGGTGGGTGCGTTTCAGTTCGATCTAAGCTTAAAGGCCGGCGAATCTAAAACTTATATTATGGTCTTAGGTTATGCCGAAGATAAGGATGATGTTAAGCGCGTCATGAAGCAGTATGGAACTGCCGAAGGGGTAGGCAAGGCCATGGCGGATCTGGCGGCAAAGTGGGAAGATAATCTGGATAAGCTAAGCGTTCAAACCGAAGACGAAGATACAAACTTAATGGTCACCACCTGGAATCAATATCAGTGTATGACCACTTTTAACTGGTCAAGATCGGCTTCGTATTATGAATCCGGCATTGGCCGCGGCATGGGCTTTAGAGATTCAAATCAGGATACTTTAGGTTTTGTGCACATGATTCCGGCCAAAGTTAAACAAAGAATCATTGATCTAGCTTCCACCCAGTTTGAAAAAGGCAACGCACATCACCAGTATTCGCCTTTAACCAAAAAAGGTTATGGCAGCGGCTTAACCGATATCGGTTATTCCGATGATCACCTGTGGCTGATCATTTCGGTAGCGCAATATATTAAAGAAACCGGCGACGTGGCCTTTTTAGAAGAGAGGATTCCATTTGAATCCGGAAACCTTGCCTCGCTTTACGATCACTTAGAAAAAGCGATTAACTTTACCATTACTAATCTTGGGCCCCATGGACTGCCGCTCATGTTTTTTGCCGACTGGAACGACTGTTTAAATCTTCCGGGATCCAAAGGCAGGGGCGAATCGGTAATGGTAGCTCAAATGTTAGTTTATACCGCCAAGGAAATGGCGCGCTTAGCCGAAATTTCAGGAAGAAATAAAGAAATCGATAAATACCGCGAAATTGCCAAGAAAATGACGGATCAAATTAACGAAGTTGCCTGGGATGGGGCCTGGTACGTCCGTGCCTTTACCGATGACGGCAAACCAGTAGGCTCCAGTAAATGCGAAGAAGGTAAAATTTACCTTGAAACGCAGGGGTGGGCGGTAATGAGCGGCGTGGCCGAAGGTGAACGCGCGCAAAAATGCATGGATTCGGTTAATAAGCACTTAGCTACCAAGTACGGCATCGTACTGTTAGATCCGCCGTATGATGGTTATCGTCCGAATATCGGTTCGATCACTTTTTATCCTCCGGGATTAAAAGAAAACGGCGCCATCTTTTGCCATCCTAATCCCTGGGCCATGATTGCCGAAGCCATGGTGGGAAGAGGCGACCGCGCATTTAAATATTATAAAAATATTTTGCCGGCAGCCAAGTTACCAATTGCCGATACGCATAAAACTGAGCCATATATCTATTGTCAGGTCATTGCGGGTAAAGCGCACAAAGATTTTGGCGAAGGCAAAAATTCCTGGCTGACCGGTTCGGCCTGCTGGAACTTTGTCGCTGCATCGCAATGGATCATTGGCGTTAGAGCCGATTACGGCGGATTAATAGTTGATCCTTGTATCCCGCATACCTGGAATGGATTTGAGGCAAAGCGTAAATTTAGAGGAGACACTTATTTTATTACCGTCCGTAATCCCGAAAATGTGGAAAAGGGAGTAAAATCAGTTACTCTCGACGGGAAAAAGATTGAAGGCAGTGTTATCCCTCCGGTCTTAGACGGTAAAGAGCACCACGTTGAAGTAATCATGGGTGCATAGCCCAAAAAAATGGCCCTAGATAGTAAGTGTTTACTTATAATCTAGGGCCTTTAACTAAGTTAGGCTTTCTGCATTCCAAACCTGGTAACTATTACTCCGCCAAAACCAGCTAACACCACAATAAACTTAATCAACCAACCGATAAACGGAACTAGACTGATCAACAAAATAATTAAAGCGCCCAACAGTACTTCTAAGGCCAGCGGTTTCTTTTTAGTCTTAAAGGCTTTAAAGATTTTGCGTCCCAAGAGTGCCCCGATTGCAGAAAAGCCCATCAGGTAGGCGCAGAACACCACGAAGAGGAAAACCGGAATGAGCATGATCCCGATTAAGCTGATGATTAAAAGCACGACGATGGGAACAATTAAAATTACGCCTAAAATTCCCCAGCCAAAATTGGCTAGCATTTTTTTATCTACTACGGAAATAACGGCTTCGAGATGTTTGGGAAAGATGACCGCAATCAAAACTAAGAGCGCTAACATTGCAAGCGCCGAGAGAAGAGAAAAGGATGCCCCAATTACCGGGGCATTTGATGACAACTTTTTGATGGCGCCTTCCACCCAGGGGGCCCCAATTTCTACCACGTCTCCGCCGATCTTTGCGTTATCTGCCTTGAAGACGCCACCCCCGATAGCCACCGCGTCCCCGCCAACTTCTGCGCCGGAAAGTAGCTTTACTGATCCGCCAATCGCCACGGCATCTTCTTCAACCCGACCTTTTACCAGAACTGATCCCCCAATAGCTACCACTTGCTTAACTGATTCCCATTCTTCTACCACAACATCTTTATTAAACTTTACGATTTCTTTGGATTCGAGAACCGATTCAGCAAAAACTGCGGAAGCGAGGGAAATAATAAACAAGGCTGCTAAAATAAAACATATAAACTTTTTCATTCTGAAGCCTCCTTCTTTGCTAATTTTATTTTACTCCAATATTTAGCTATTTCAATGATTTTTAAGTGATTCGCGAGGAATAGAATGAATAATTAATGCGTGATATAATATATTAATGTATTACCTAGAAGTCTTTAGTTTGCTAAATAAACTAAAAGTGCGCTATTTGGTAGTGGGTGGAATTGCGGTGGTGTTGCACGGGGTGGTTCGATTAACGGCAGATTTAGATTTGATGGTAGAATTGGAGAAGAAGAATCTCCAAAAGTTTTTTGAAGCTTTAGATACTTTAGGCTATAAGCCTAAACTCCCGGTTAAATCAACTGACTTTGCAGATCCGGTAAAACGTCGGGAGTGGATTGAAAAGAAAAACATGAAAGTATTTTCTTTTATTCATCCTAAGGTTGATTATAAGCTGATCGATGTTTTTGTGGATGAGCCAATTCCCTTTGAAAAAGCATATCAACGTCGGCAGATAATGAAAGCAAAAGATACCGTGGTTGATGTTATTTCGTTTCAAGATTTAATCGTTTTAAAAAAAACCGCTGGTCGGAAGCAAGATTTAAGTGATATTAAAATGTTAGAGGAAATTGCGAAAGAAAATGAAAAAAAATAATTTTGCAAAAGCAAGTAAAGGATATAGTTACACGATCGATCGTAAAAGATTATTAGAATTCGCTAAATTTTCGATCGAAGACCGTCTGCAATGGCTAGAAGAAGCCAATGAGTTTTTAAATAAGGTTGCTTCACCCGAAACCAAAAAAATGTGGCAACTTTTTCGCGAAGGTAAAATTTAGTAAATATTGGGGCGTCGCCAAGCGGTAAGGCACCGGTTTTTGGTACCGGCATTCGGGGGTTCGAATCCCTCCGCCCCAGTTTCCGCTCAATCCTCCACGGTAGTATATAATAGTTACATGCCATACTACGTCTACATCCTCGAATGCAAAAATAATGCCCTTTATACAGGAATAACCAATAATCTTGCTCGGCGGTTAAAACAGCATAAAACCGGAAAGGGCGGGCGTTATACAAGTTATAATCCGGGAAAAAGATTTAGGTACTGCGAAAAATGCGGAACCAGAAGTAAAGCAACCAAGCGGGAACTACAGATTAAAGGATGGCCCAGAGCTAAAAAGCTAGCTTTGATAAAGGGTAGTTTTTGTTCAAGTAAGAAGCCTCGTAAGTAGTAATTTATGAAATTTCCCCCTTCTTTTAACGATAACTATATGGAGGATTGATATGCCCAATTGTTTACATTTAATGACGCGCTATCCGGCCGTTTTTCAGCGGACGGCGCGGCGACTCGCGCGAGGTGACGTGGGCTTAAGATCAGTTATGGGCAGGAAAGAAGAGCTCCGCATGTTATTGGATAGTGGAGTTATTAGCCATGTAAGAAGAGGCGAATTGATGCGAGCTTCTAGTATTTGGGCGTACGGAATTGTTACTCCTTGCACTATTGTTTCGGTTGCAGAATTTTCGAGGCGCGGAAATATAAAAAAGGCCGCCGTTGGTCATTTTTCTCCAAATGAAGTAGAAATTGCTCTCCCGGATATGCTTGAAGGATATAATCCGCAACGCTCGTATTTATTGATGGCGGGGATGGGAAGACGATCAAGTGTTGAGATATTGCGGGAATGTTGTGAGTTTTTAGAGCAAAGGATTAACGACTGGGGATTACCATGTGCACTAGGATGGCAACTAGAAGACTGGCCCCAGTTTTTGGATATACGCGATCCAAATGACGTTAGAGTAATATCAGATATTGGACGGGGAGTTGGGCAAGAAGATCTGTACCCGCGACATATATACGTTGGAATGACTGAACGCGAAATGATGATGTTTTCCCAAAGAATTGTAGTTGGACGGGGGGATCAATCTCCGGTAGAAGTATTGACCAGAGATCAGGGAAGAATCAAAATTACACCATCACAATTTTTGCCGGAGGAAATCCGTTAAAAGCCGGTACCGCACTGGCGCAGGAATAGGCCCCGATGTTTTTAACGTAGACGACGCTTCCCACATCTAATTCGGGGAGATCTTCGTTTAAAGAAATAATGTCAAAAGAATCGCAGGTTGGCCCGGCCAAAGTGCTTAAAAATTTATGGCCGCGGCGCAGGGTTTTAAATTGGTAGCGGCAGTGGTCAAACACGGTTCCGGAAAAATCGCCGTAAACGCCGTCGTTTAAATAATAGTAGTTTTTATTATTACGGAAAGTGCGGCCCACCACTTGGGTTACCAGTGTTCCGGCTGGTCCGGAGAAAAAGCGGCCCGGTTCAGCGATAAACCTGGTTCCTTTATCAAAGAGGCGTTTTAATTTTTTTCTGATTAGCTTAGCCATATGTTTAATTGTAATGTGGCCGTCTCCGTCAAAATGTCTGATGGGGAAGCCGCCGCCGATATCGAGCATGGTTAAATTAAGTCCTAATTTTTTAGCTTCACTAAAAATTGCAGAAGAAACGTCCAGGGCGCGCATGTAATTTTCTACATTGGTGCATTGGGACCCAACGTGAAAGCAAACCCCCATGGGCTTTAATCCCAGGGACTGTGCTTTTTTCAGTAAGAAAATGGCCTGGTCGGGATCTGCTCCAAACTTAAGTGATAATTCTACGGTGCTGCCGGTATTATCAACTTTGATGCGGACTAAAACTTTAGCATTCGGGCAAAACTTTGCAATTTTGTATAGTTCGGCTTCATTGTCAAAAGTCATCAGGGTTACTTTGCGTTTGTGGGCGCGGGCCAGGTCGGCGTTGGATTTTATGGTATTGGCAAAGATTATTTTGTCGGGAGACGCCCCCAGTTTTAAAACGGTATCCATCTCAGCTGCTGAAGCCACGTCAAAACCAGATCCCAGCTTAATAAATGTTTTAATGATTTCAGGATGAGGATTAGCTTTTATCGCGTAGAACGGTTCAACATTAGAAAGAGATCTTTTAAGGGTTTCGTATTGTTTGCGGAGCGCTTCTTTGCTAATGAGCATCAGCGGGGTGCCGTGCTTTTTGGCAGATTTGCGGATTAAACCTTCTAAGCCGCCGCGCCCGGATCCGTTTAAATCAGAATGGTTTGGTTTTAGGCTGACAAGCTTTTTTTTATTTTTCATAATTATTTTACTTTGCCATAACGGCGGCGCATTCGGGCGATAACTTTACCGCATCCAAGGAAACGAAAGTTAAATCCGGCTGCGATGCGTTAGCCCGGTCATAATTTTGCGCATGCAATGGATCCACTAAAAAGGTGGTAAATTGCCAGACGTCGCCATCTTTTGGACGAGGATAATCATACTTGGTAAATTTGGTGTTTAAATTTTTAAGCGGCGTCCAGTCTTTGGCCATTGATACAAACGGTGAAATATAAGGAATGGCGATGTCTAAAATAAATTTATGATCGATATCGTCGGGCAAGTGGAATCCCGTTTTTGGGTTTTTAATCATCCAAATTGCGGCGGCCACGACCGAGACGGCAACTTGAAGCGTGGTGGCTTGCTGGTGAGGAACTAATTTTCGCGCAGTATGAATATCGAGCAGGCTTCCGCACCACCAGGCGTTAAAATCGTGTCCCATGAGCAATACTCCCAGCTCATCGGCGCCATCAATGATTTCGTCGCTCATAATCCTTTGGTTTTTTTGCATGTCAAATTGTCGCATTTCAAGTTCACGCAGTGAATTAATGGCGGCATTGCTCGGGCAATAAGCGTAGTGAACCGTGGGCCGATAAACCGCCGTTCCGTTTTCCCAGACGGACATCCGGTCAGAAATGCTGAAGGCTTCGCCGTGGCGAATTACCATGCCGGTAATTTCACCGCACGGAACCCAGGATCTTACCCAGGTTTTCATTCCGATTGATTTTAGGCAGATTTGATTTTTAGGCCCGACCTTATGGAAGTGAGCGTTGCGGGGAATGTTTCTTTCGTGGGTTCCCCAGCCGAGTTCGGCCGGAGCTACGCCTTCTTCAAAAAACCCTTCAATGCTCCAGGTGTTTACAAATTCGTTTACTCTTTTGGGTTGGTTGGTGATTTGCGTGTCCCGCTCAGAAATGTGAATTACTTTGGTGCCGGCAAGCTGTCCCAGTTTTGCAAAATTTTGATCCTTTATATATTGTTTTAATTCGTTGACCCGCGGATCCTTTGGTTTTTCGTCAATAATTTTTTGCGCAATTCCAAGCAGGGCATGTTTGGTAAAGTGTGAAACCAGCCCCGGGTTTGCCCCGTGGTCAACGACTGCGGTAGGGGCATGCTCCCCCCAGGTTTGCATTACTTTTTTAATCTCCATGTGGCGGGAATAAAGGGTGTACCTGGTGGGATCATTTCTTTCGACATCTTTATAGGGATCCCATTCTTCAACCGAAGTGTTGCAGTAAAGAACCTGGTTATCTTTACACCATTTTAGGATTGAAATGCAGTCGATGTTCCAGGCCAGATCAATAATTAGGTCTCCGGGACCGGCGTATTTTTTTAAGAGAGCTTTATAGTTTTCTTTGGTAATTTTATCGGTTACATAGTTAACCCCTTTGGCTAAAGCATCTTTAACGCGCGAGCGATTATCGACAAAGTCCATGATGGTTACGTTTTTGGGGTCAACGTCGATGAGTTCTAATACTAGAGGAATGGCGCACTGCGAAACCGATCCGCAGCCGATGATTAAAATCTTCCCGTTAAACTTTACGTGTTTTTTCATTTACAAGTTCCCTTTCTGTTTTTGATTTTAAAATTAATTTTATTCTAACATAAAAAATAACTATTTCAAAAATATTTTTTCAAATCATTTCTCAGTATATTTGTGGAAACCCTGTAAATATCAGGGGTGCGGAGGATGGGCGTGGCAAAAGGCTTGACGTAGTCGCGGTCCGGTGTTATTATGGGCATATGCTCATAATGAAAAAGGGCGCAAAAAATAAAAAATGAGATTAGTTATGACGCCGAGGCCCAGAAAATGGAGATGCTGTTCCCCTTTTAGAGGAGATACGTTTTATAAACCACGCGGAGTGCCGATGGCCGAGCTGGAAGTAAATTCTTTGGCTTTGGATGAAATTGAGGCCATGCGGCTTTGCGATTTTGAAGAAAAAGAACAAGCAGCGGCTGCCAAGGCGATGAAAGTTTCGCGTCAAACGGTACAACGTTTACTTTATGCGGGAAGAAAAAAGATAATGGATGCCCTGATTAATGCTAAAGCTATCGCAATATTAAAAGCAAGGAGGTGACTTTTTATGCCAAGCGGAGATGGAACGGGCCCCTGGGGTAGAGGCCCAGGAACGGGTTGGGGCTGTGGCCCATGTGGTGGAGGCCGAAGATTTAGACGGGGACAAAGATCCGGCTGGGGTGGTGGATCTGCACAGACAATAACCCCAGGAGAAGAATTAGCGGAGTTGAAACAGGAAAAGAAAGATTTAGATACATACATAGCTGACATTGAATCGAAACTGAAAAAGAAATAGTTGTGAACTATGTCAGGAGGTGAGGCGCCACCTCCTGATTGATTGAATCGCCTCTCAAAGTAAGTTATACTTTTTATACTTTATGTCAGAAAATATTCCAGAAGATTTACCAATTAGTTCAGGTGAAATCCCAAAAGCAGCAACTGGTGCCCGATTTTCGCATGTGCTGCGCAACCGCAACTTCCTTTTGATCTGGTTAAGTCAGCTGGTTTCGCAGCTGGCCGACCGCTTTTTACTTTATGTATTACTCATCTTTGCTTATCAGGCTACCAAATCTAATCTGGGCGTCAGTTTGCCGATGTTAGCTTTTGGAATTCCGTCCGTTTTATTTGGTCCCGGCGCGGGCGTTTTAGTAGATCGCTTTGACCGTAAAATATTAATGGTGATCTCGGCCTTATTTAGAGGGCTTTTAATTCTGGCGATAATTCCATTTGTAGATCAATCGATTATATTTGTATTTTTAATCAGTTTTGTTGTTTTTTCTTTCACCCAGGTATTTGCTCCGGCAGAAACCGCCTGTATCCCCGGCATTGTTGAAAAACGCGATCTGATTGCCGCGAATTCGCTTTTTATGATGACCTTAATGGGGGCTTCGATTATTGGTATTGGTCTGGCGGCTCCACTGACTACTTTTTTTGGCAATATTTTTGTTTTGATCTTTGCGGCGATACTGCATTTCATATCCTCCGCGGCAACATTTTTACTCACTATACAGCATCGTCCCGTCCATAAAAAAATCAGCGTGGCGGCGCTTTTCGAAGAATTAATTGCCGGGCTGAAATTTATTTTTGTTAAGCCGGTGGTCTCGTACGCTTTATTGAAAATGCTTTTTGCTACTTCGGTTTTAGCAACCATCAGTCTTTTGGCAGTAAGTTATTCGGAACAAGTACTTAAAATTGGTGCCGAAAACTTTGGCTATTTAGTATTTTCGGCGGGAATTGGAATGGTGGTGGGAGCTTTATTTTTGGGGCATTATAGTCATTATTTCAAGAAGGGTTGGCTGGTAACCTTTGGGTTTCTTTCTGCCGGAGTGGTGTTGCTGCTTTTGGCCAACACAGAAAACCTGTGGGTTGTGTTGGTCCTTATTTTTGTGTTGGGCTTAGGTAATGCTTTTATCACCGCACCGCTGCAAACCATTTTGCATGAACATGTTCCGCCCGATATTCGGGGCAGAGTATTTGGGGTTCAGCACATGATTATTAATTCTGCGTTTACTTTTCCGGTGGTGTTGTTTGGCAAGCTGGCAGATGTGTGGGGACTGCGTCCGGTGATCGCATTGCTTGGGGTTTTAGTGTTGCTCGGCGGATTTTTCGACCGCTTTATTTCCAAATTTAAGGATATTTAAAAGTTATTTATGCCGGAATTACCCGAAGTTGAGACTATCGTTAATGGTTTGCGCCCGCGCATATTAAAAAAGAAGATTTCTTCGGTAAAAGTTATCGATCGCCGCATATTAACTGGAATTTCTGCGCCAAGCTTCATTAAAAAACTTGCCGGCCGCTCTTTTAAAAGTATTGTCCGCCGCGCTAAATATATAATTATTGCACTAAATGATGGCGATTATTTATTAGTGCACTTAGGAATGACCGGAGGCCTGGTTTATCGCCACAAATTGGATAAAGATATTAAATATGTTAAATGGTTTATCAAATTTAGAAACGGCACCTTCCTGTATTATATCGATGCCCGGCTTTTTGGTGAGATTCGCATTGTAAACGATAAATATATTGAAAAATTAGATGCAAAATTGGGGCCGGAGCCGCTTTCTCCTGAATTTACCTTTGAAAAATTTTGGGAGAGATTAAATAAACGAAAAGGCAATGTTAAGGCTTTGCTTTTAAACCAAAGCTTTATTTCCGGGATAGGCAACATTTACGCGATTGAATCCCTTTTTATGTCAGGAATTAGCCCCTTAAGGAAAGCGCATCGGGTCACCCGGGCGGAAGCAAAAAAATTACATAGTAATATTAAAAAAGTTTTATTTAAGTCGATTGGTAGTGGGGGGACTTCGGTGGATAGTTACGTTGATTCGGATGGGGAAGAGGGTAGTTTTCAGTTTAAATTAAAAGTTTATTCCCGTAAGGGCGAAAAATGCTATCGTTGCGGCGGCACGGTTAAACGCATTTCCCTCGGACAAAGAGGAACCTATTATTGCCCTAAGTGTCAGAAGTAGGAATTTGTGGGCCACTCCCCCCTGACATAATTGGATCAATCATAGTATCTGAGAAAAGATAGCCCGCAACACTAAAGTCTAAAAACAATGTCAAAGCAGTTTCCTGTTCTAAAAAACTCCAATGAGCGGCAGGCGTTTTAACTACTGATCGACGAAGCGATTTCTCCCAAACAAATCTTTTTCCTCCGGGCTCTTCTATAACGATTGCGGCATGGATTATTTCTCTTCTCTGATTTAATTGGACGATCATTCCGAGGTGAGGCAACTCTTCTAAATGGTTCCCTTGGATGGTTCTACTAATACCATTATTGGCCTGTAATTGACTTATGTAGACAAAATCAAATAATTTCATATGAAAACGCGATACCAAAGCTACCATATCTAACGCGTCCATAGGATTCCATATAGTATTAATACCATGAAAATGAGCCCAGACCGACATTGCAAAACAGGTGCACAAAGCTTTTTCTCTATATGCTTCGCTTTGATTTAATCGTTTGGTTAAGGCATCAATATTGTAAGATTCACTATCGCGATTTAATCTGTCCAAAGCCTGCGGAATACTTTCAATATATTCTCCGGCGTTTGGATGACCTAGATAGTAGTCGGTAAAACGATGGAAAGATGCGGGATCGACTAAGTGCGGGATATCACTAATCCGCATGTTAACCGTACCGCGATCGGTCACTACCCTAGCGTGCCAATTACGCCGATTTTTTTTATCGCGTTGTTGGCTCGCGGGTTGTCTTTCGTATTTGTGAACGTAATAAACTTTTGGGGCTTGCATGTATGTTTATCGACCAAAAGGGAGAGAAATTGCAGTAATTGACTACTTTAATCCTGCCGCCACCTTCACCGCCGCCTCCGTATCCACAAAGTTAGCCGTGCCAACCTGAACTGCTTTAGCTCCAGCGAGGAAAAACTCTTTTGCATCATCCGAAGTCATAATTCCACCCACCCCAATCACCGGAATTTTTACGGCTTGAGCAATCTGCCAGACACATCTTACGGCGATGGGGCGAATAGCGGGCCCGGATAGGCCGCCCACACCCCGCGAGAGCTTTGGTTTGCCGGTTTTTAAATCAAAGGACATGCCCAGCACCGTATTGATAGCTGTAATCGCATCTGCGCCGGCCGCCTCTGCCGCTTTAGCAATTAAAGTTATATCCGTAACATTAGGAGTAAGTTTTACAATTACCGGAGCGGAAACAGCTTTTTTTACCGACTTAGTAATTTTTGATACTAAATCCGGATCACAGCCAAAAGCCATGCCGCCGGATTTAACGTTAGGGCAGGAAACATTAACTTCGATGCCTTTGACTACTTTTTCTTTCTCTAAAATTTTGGCCAGTTCGGCAAATTCTTCAATCGTTTCGCCGGCGATGTTAATAATTACCGGAATTTTTAGTTTTTTAAGAAAAGGGATCGCTTCTTTTAAAAATTTTTCGATTCCGGGGTTTTGTAATCCAATGGTATTGAGCATGCCGGAGGGGGTTTCGCAGATGCGGGGCGGGGGATTACCTTCGCGCGCCTTTAAAGTAACGGTCTTAGTAACTAACGCGCCTAATTTGTTTAAATCGGTATAATCCGCAAATTCTTTTCCGTAGCCATAGGTTCCGGAAGCCACCATGACCGGGTTTTTCATTTCGATTCCAGCTAAATTAATTGCCATCTTTACTCCCAAATAATTTCTTCAGCTTTAAATACGGGGCCATCTTCGCAAACCTTCTGGTACCCTGATTTTGTCTTAATTACGCAGCCCATGCAAGCCCCAATTCCACAGGCCATCTTCTCTTCCATCGAAAGCTGTGCCGGAATTTTATACTGCTCGGCAATTTCAGCGCAAGCTTTGAGCATGGGTTTAGGTCCGCAGGCGTAAATAATAGTTTCTTTATCGATTGATTTTGATTCTTCGAGGATGGGTAGCATGAAATCGGGCGCTAATCCCTTTTTTCCGGCTGAACCGTCATCAGTACAAGTTAAAACCTGACATTTGGCAGCGTCAAATTCTTTTTTATCAATGAGATGTTTTTTATCGCGAGCTCCGATAATGACATAAACCGCCGGAATTTTTCCTTTTAATGCTCTGGCCAGAAATAAAAGGGGTGCGATTCCGATTCCGCCGCCGACTAATATTGCCATTTTTTTGTCCGTGGGGATTTCAAAGCCGGTTCCTAACGGCCCCAAAATATCTAACTCTTCATTTACTTCTTTAAGGGATAGCATTTTGGTGCCTTCGCCTACTACGTCAAATAAGATTTCGATCAGCTCTTTTTGGGGCTCGGAATTATAAATCGAAAAAGGGCGACGCAGCAATGGCGAAGTTTCTTCGGAAATTCTTACGTTAACAAATTGACCGGCGGTCGCGTTAGTTGAAATATATTTTGAAAGAAGCGTAATTTTGAAATGATTTTCAGCAAGTTCGCGAATATCAAGTATTTTAGCTTTTTCCTGAATTGGCATCTTTCTTATTATATCACATTTCTTAGTCGAAAAACTTGGTTGAAAAAGTGAAATTTCTTAAGCGTAATGTCGATAAGAAAGGGAGTGCAGTTCAAGTACCTGGACGGCGCTAAAGGAGAAAAAGAATGCCTAGAGGATCAAATACCCTGCGTACCTATACCGCTATTCCGGTATCAAAAAAACGCAGCATTAACGTTAATATGTGGGGAACTACCGACCGAGGCTTTGTTTTGCGCGGAGTTCTAAAAGGCTTTAAGTTGTCCGGCAAAGCTCCGTCGCGTGCAGATTTGCCACAGATCCGAGTTAATGACCAATTTGCAGTAAGAATTCCTCGTAGCGGTGTCTTTGCAGTTGCGTTTCCAACTATTCCTACTAATTTACATCTTGAACTTAGAGAATTTAGCGAGCGCACACAAAGAATGGGACAATATGTAACCATTGCTGACTTTGATGCTAAAGAATTTCCAGATAAAGTTGGCTGGCACGAAGGCGGCCCGATCAATATTTTTGAAACGGTTCCGGTCAATGGTTCGGATTTCAGCATTATTCCGATGGAGATGGGTGGGATGCAGGTTCGCAACCCGCTCAATCCTAGTAAATTTTTAGGTTTGGCGATGGACCTTTTGACGACAATTGCGCATGAAGAAGGGCGTACGGTTAGCATCGGTGGGGCAGACATACGGGTTAGTGAACTTTATCCAACTTTATTAGGATTTGTAATCCGGGATCTTTTGGTCGGAAACCAAAGAGAGCTGGACGCTTTCTGCGATAACTTGGTTCCCGAGGGGATTACGCGGGGATCCGAAGCGGTCTTTTTAAACGGAGCCATGATTAATCATATTGGAGAAGATGCGATTGCCCGCGGTTTAGCATTTTTGGAAAGCAACAATATTAAACTATTGCAGTCACCGGGGGTCAGCAGTTGGTTAGCCGGGGGGCATCTTTTTGTGAAAAAGAAATTCCCCGACTTGGTAGACCATCGGCCCTTGCTGGTAATCGGCGTTGGCAAATACGGGCTTTTCTATGGGGTTGGGAGAACCGAAACTGACGTGGTAGATCATGTTAAACCGCTGCCGATGCCTGCTGGGTTTAAATACGAGTTTGAACTGCCGGCGGATGTAACCCACGAAGAAAGGGTCGGGCACCGTAATTTAGTGATTGATACTATTGCCGACATCATAAACCGCAATAGAATTGGTGATCATATTGCAAGACCGGTAGCTTTAGTAATTCCGGGAAGAGTAGTAAGCAGCGAAAAGGATCCTACACAAAGAATGGTCATTTCCGGAGGAGGATCAATTCCGCTGTGGCCATACTATGGGCCAAGCTTGGAGGATGATATTCGAACCAGACTTAAAGAGGATTGTCCGGTAATTTTAATTAATGATGCGGTGGCGGCTACGGTTCGCGGCCTCGATTTATTTACGCGTAGGGATCCGGATTTCTTTCAATTGCTTCATATCGCAATTGGTGGAGGATTTGGCGCTTCCGTTGCCGAAAAAGTATTGGATCGGCCAACATTTTCAGGAATACCATCTGGAAAATTTGTTGAGGAAGAAAGCGAAGGCTAGTGATCGTAAGCATGGATGAGGTTATAAGTTCTATCCAATACCAGCTTGATTTCCTCTTTTTTAATACATAACGGCAGAAAGAAATAGATAACCTTCCCCAGCGGACGCAGGAGTAGATTTTGCTTGAGACCTTCCTTGTAAATTTCTTTACTGATTTTATCTTTGGTTAACTCTAGCGCCCCGATCATTCCTAGTGCCCTTACATCTCCGACGATTGATAAGTTTTTAAATTTTTCTAATTCTTGATGAAAGAAGGGGATTAATTTTTGGGCGCGCGACAGCGTTTTCTCTTTTTTAAATACCTCCAGGCTAGCCAGGGCGGCGGCGCAGGCTAAGGGATTGGCGGTATAAGTGTGGCCGTGATAAAAAGTTTTGCGTTTTTCGACGTCCGCATAAAAGGCCTTATAAATTTTTTCGGTAGTTAAGGTCGCTCCCATCGGAAGGTAGCCGGCGGTAATGCCTTTTGATACGCACATGAAATCCGGTTGAACGTTAGCGTGTTCGGCGGCAAACATTTTTCCGGTTCTGCCAAATCCGGTAGCGACTTCGTCTAAAATTAAGTGTACGTTATATTTTTTGGCTAACTTGGCGGCTTTAGCTAGATATTCTTTAGGGTAAACGATCATTCCGCCCGCTCCTAAAACCAGCGGCTCTAATATTAAAGCGGCAATTTCGCGATTTTTATGTTTAAGCAGAGTTTCTAATTGTTTTAAACAGTCAATTTTACAGGACTTTCTATTTTGTCCGGCGGGGCAGCGATAGCAATTAGGGGTGGGAACCATAAAGCTCCTCAAAAAAAGCGGTGAAAACACTTCGTTATAAAGATCGACGCCGGAAATACTCATTGTCCCAACCGTATCACCATGATAAGCAGAATCCAGAGCTACAAATTTTATCTTTTCTTTATTGCCGGTGTTCTGCCAGTACTGAAAGGACATCTTTAATGCGGTTTCCACTGCGGTTGAGCCGTTGTCCGAAAAGAAAACGCGGGTTAAACTTTTGGGCGTGATGGAAACTAGCTGCTCTGCTAGTTGAATGGCGCCTTTATGAGTAAACCCGGCAAATAATACGTGCTCGAGAGTATCTAATTGTTTTTTAATCGCCGCTTTAATTATTGGATGATTGTGCCCGTGAACATTACACCACCAACTGGAGATGGTGTCGTAGTAAAATTTTCCATTTTCATCGAATAATTTAATGCCCTGGGCGCTTTCGATCAAAATGGGAGGAAGCTTTTCACACTCTTTCATTTGGGTATAGGGATGCCAGTTATATTTGAGATCTTGCTTAATCCATTTGCTTTGCTTTTTCATTAATTAATTTCCTTTAGTATTTTATTTCCGATAGATGCAAATGCGCGACGCAGCGTTGGTTTGTTTTTGGTCCAGGGGAGGGTGCCTAAAACTTTTACTCCGCTTACTTTAGCCACGATGCGCGGATTGTCGGCTTGAATGTTTTTCTTTTCTTTAGGAATTTGATTAAAAATGACCCCCAGAATTTTTATTTGACGCTTTTTTAAAGCTTCAATAGTTAACAGTAAATGATTAATAACTCCTAATTTATTGGGAGCCACAATAATTGTTGGCAGGGCCAAGTCTTTAGCAATATCCACTACAAAATTTTTGTGATTATAGGGGACCAGGGCTCCTCCAATGCCTTCCACTACTACATAATCGTTGGTTTTGGTTAAATCTTTAAAACATTTTTTAATATGCGCTGGTTTTATTTTTTTCTTTTCCAGGTCGGCGGCGAGGTGTGGGGAAGCGGGGAATTTAAATGTATAGGGTACACGTAACGCGCTGGCTTTGGCCGGCTTACCAATAAACTCCTGATGAAGATCAATATCGCTCGCTCCATTGGCAGCACCGGTCTGAATCCATTTTTGCGTGGTAGTCTGATATCCTTTTTTATCCAGAAAATTGGCTAATAATCCAGCTACAACCGTTTTTCCAGCTTCGGTGTCGGTGGCAGTAATGAAAAAGGCTTGCTTCATTTTTTGGCCTTGCAGTAAAAAATGTGGTGCGATGCAGTTATTTTTTTAAAATTGGATTTATATATTTTTTCTAGTTTTCTTAATGCCATGGGGCCTAACGGTTGACCCTCGATCCCGTTGCCTCTGGTTCCGGTATATTTTATTTTACTGAGCAGGGACTTGAGGGTGGGGTGCTTTTCGGTAATTATTTTTTCTTCGATCGTGAAATCGCTAAACGTTTCGCCCAGTAATTCGATCAGCTCATCTTTATCAATAAAGGCAGATGCAGCGAGCGGAAGTTTTTTCTTGGATAATTCCTGCAGTGAGGCGTGCAGTTCGAAGTAAGTTAACGGGCCAAAAATTGAAAACAGCAACGCGCCGTCTTTTTCTAGCATGAATTTATATCTGGCCAGTGCCGCCTTTAAATCTTCAAACCATTGAAAACAGGCGTTTGAAGAAATCAGATCGAAGGATTCATCCAGAATTGCTAATTCCCCGTCGGTAGTAATAAATTTAATGTTGTCTAGCTTAGCCTTAGCAATATTAGTCATTTCCGGAGAAAAATCAATGGCTCTGATTTGAGCCTGCGGGAACCGGTTTTGCAGTAGTGAGGTATAAATTCCGGTGCCGCAGCCAATCTCTAAAATATTAGAATAACCCGTACCGTCCAGTTTGGTTAGTAATTCACTGGCCACCAACTTTTGAATATTGGCATAGTTATCATAATGTGCGGCGGATTTCGAAAAGTTTTTTTGTATGGTTTCCTTATCCATTGGCTAGCCTTTCCTTGAAATGTCTATTCAAAAATGGAAGATGACCCGCGTTTTCGATAATAATCAACTTGGCCTGCGGCATATTACTGACTAAAGATCGGACCTCATCCACGGGTGCGATTCTATCATTTTTGCCGTGGATGAGGAGTAAGTTTTTTATTTTGCATAATTTTTGAGCGCTGACCTCCGCTTGTCCCAGCAACGTTAAATTGTTTAATAAGTTATCGGGCCGAAATTTATTAAGGTAGTTTTTCATTAAATTCTTTTTAAACCAGCTTAAGTTCTCATTACTAAAACAATCCTGGTAAAATTTATATAGAAAGGCTTGGTGGTTTTGCCGCAGCAGATTTTCGACGTTCTTAATTTCTTCCGCTTTATATTTTTTACGTAAACTAACCAGAATGGTTTGATCGACTAAATTTGGATTATCGGCGGCAAATTCCAATGCCGCAAAGGCGCCCTGTGACCATCCTAATAAAGAGATTTGTTCTAAATTATGTTCTTTTAGTGATTTTTTTAAGGCGGAGTCGAACGCGGCAATATTGTCGCCCGCAAAAACTAAATAATTATAATCCAAATCCAAATTATTAAAGATGTTTTCGTCAAAGGCCCATCCCGGGACCAGCACCAGGGTATTTTTTTGATTGCGGTTGATTAAATTAAACATGACTGTAAAACTTCTTTGATTAGTTTTTCGATAATTTCTTCGCTATGATCGAAGGTTAGCGAGAATCGTAGGCGTGCTTGACCTTGAGGAACGGTGGGCGGCCGGATCGGGAGCACAAAGAAGCCAGCGGCTTCCAGTTGTTGGCTCAAGGCTACTGCTTTTTTTGATTCTCCAACTATCAGTGGAATGATTTGTGAATTCCCTTTGGTTTTAAGACTAATACTTTCTAAGTATTTGTGGAATAGCCGGGATTTTTCGCACAGCTTCTTGCGGCGGTGGGGTTCTTCTTTTAATAGTTCGAGGCTGGCAATGTTGGCGGCGATGATGGCGGGGGGTAGTGCCGTAGAATAAATAAAACTGCGGCAGGTATTAATTAAATAATCAGTAATGGTCTTTGAGGCTGCAACGTAAGCCCCAAAACTTCCTAAAGCTTTGCCGAAGGTGCCCATGATGATATCAATTTCGTGGGTAAGCCCCTCATCTTCAGCTACGCCGGCGCCGTTTTTTCCAAAAATTCCGGTGGCATGGGCCTCATCCACTATCAACTGGCAGTTAAATTTGTTCTTTAGCTCAACTATTTCACTGAGCGGCGGACGATCCCCGTCCATGCTGAAGATAGTTTCGGTAACGACCAGTGCCCGGCGGTATTTATGTCGATATTTTTTCAGCAGCATTTTCAGATGGCCCATGTCGTTATGATGAAAACGAAACAGTTGGGCGCCGGAAAGTAAAATCCCGTCAATGATGCTGGCATGATTATGTCGATCCGAAAAAATTGCATCCTCTTTGGAAAACAGCGATTTAAATATTCCTGAATTTGCCTGATAACCCGAGTTAAAAATCAGGGCGGATTCTTTTCCTTTTAGGGCGGCTACTTTTGCTTCTAAAACATGATTAATTTCCAGATTGCCGGATAAAAGCCGCGAAGCCGAAGCGCTGTTTCCGTACTTTTCGGTGGCATGCCTGGCCGCCGCGATGATTTTTGGATGCGAGGATAAGCCTAAATAATCATTGGAAGAAAAATCAAAATATTCTTTGCCGTTAATATGAATTTTCCCGCCTTGGCGATGGGAGGCAGTGTTCAGCGCTCTTAAAAGATCATTTTCTTTTTGCTTATCTAGAAACTTTTTTATCCATTCCATAGTTTGGTTACCTCTTCGATTAATTTATGGTCTTCGGCTACGGTTCGTCCCTTAACCGTTAGGTAGCCGCCGATGAGCATGCCGTTGGCGCCGGCCATAAAGCCCATGGCCTGAAAATCTTTGAGTGTCGTTTCTCTGCCGGCGGCAATTTTTATGGTTTTATCTTGTAAGATAATTCTGAAAATACAAATTGTGCGCAGGGCATCCGAGCCGGATAATGGAGGCAACGATTCAAGCGCCGTGCCTTTAATCGGAACTAAAATGTTGATGGGAACGGAATCTACATCTAATTCTTTAAGCGTGGTTGCCATATCAATGCGATCCTGCCAGGTTTCCCCCATGCCGACAATTCCCCCGCTGCACACTGAAAGGCCAACTTCTTTAGCGGCTTTAACCGTATTAACTCTTTCTTCAAAGTTGTGCGTGGATGCAATTTGGGAATAGTAGCGTGGAGAAGTTTCGATGTTGTGATGGTAACGGGTTAATCCCGCGTCTTTTAATTGTGTTAATTCCGCTTTGCTTAAAGCTCCCAGCGAAGCGCAAGGTTCTATGCCGATATTTTTAATTTCAGTAATTGCTTCGGCAATGGTAACCAGTTCTTTTTGATCTAAGCGGTTGCCGCTAGTAACAATGCCAAACTTTTTGGCGCCGTTGGTTTTCGCAGCGCGCGCCGCGTCAATAATTTCTTCTTTAGCAATGAGAGGATAAACAGATATTTCACTTTTGTGATGAGATGATTGTGCGCAAAACTTGCAATCTTCACTGCAGTGGCCGGATTTGGCATTGACGATGCCGCAGAGCTCAAAGTTTTTGCCGATAAACTGTTCACGCACCTGATTAGCGCGTTGGATGAGCTTGAGCAGCGGGGCCTCTAACAAAAATTTAGTATCGATTTTGAGCTTTTCCTTGAAATTGTTGGGTTTCATGCGAGGTAATTATACCGCAGATTGGCAGGTGAGCTCAAATGGTAGGGGCGGGCCCGAATAAAAATACCTATTTTGTGAAATTTTAATCCGTAACGTACGATAGTTTCTTGGAGGATGTGCATATCATGCGCTCAGGAAAAGTCAGGAATAATCCTGCAAAAAATGTACAACGTTTTCGATGCCGGCCGCAGCAGTTTCGCTGTGAGGCAAGGTGTTGTGAGCATCCTAGTAATCGACCGGCCTTGATACTAGCTGATTACATTACGCTTAGCCAGCATACCGGAAGACGCATGTCGGATATTTGGATGGAAGAAGGCGATATTTATCTTGGTCCTCACGATGAACGTCCGGATGATTTTGTAATTGGTTTAGGTTTATTGTTTGATCCTTGTTGTTTATTTTTGGCAGAAGATAATAGTTGTTTGGTTTACGAAGGAAGGCCTAACCCCTGCGTAGCATTTCCTCTTATGACCATGATTTATGATCGATATGCTGAGGTAAGGTCTAATCGTTTAGATATCTTTCCGTGTCTTAAAGGTGTTGAGCCAACGGCAGCGCAGCGAGATTGGATGAAAAGATATGTCAAAACATCTAGACAGGCAATTGCTCTGGAGGTTCCACTATTATGGGAGCGAGGAGGGTTGCCAAGATTTATAACCTTTACGGATTCAAGGCGGATGTTTGAGTTAGTTGGGCAGGCGATGGGACGTGTCCAGCGGCTCGGCCCGCGAATTGCCGAGGATAGAGCAGCAAGCCTTGAATGGGCGGCTGGTCGACTGGTTGGTATGGCGGAGGCGGGTGCGATTGCCTTGGAAGCATTAGAATTATCGGAACTATTAGCTCCGGCTTATTTTATCTTGTTACAAGATAAGATTGCAGCGGGATTAGATGATATTCAGGATCACCACCTGCCCGAGTTTAAGCGTGTCATGAAAAGTTTTCGCAGCCTGCGTAAGGAAGCGAAAGAGATTATCTAATTCAACCGCAATTTTGATATAACCAATAATATTTGTTGCGAAGCGAGTATGGAGATTCTTGATCGATGGCTGGCGCATAAGAAGAAATTTCTGATCCGGAAATACGAGAATAAAGGGGTGCCTCTTCTGACATTATGAGGCGATCTCCAAACAGACGGTCATATACATGAGCGAGATGATCCTCTCGACTTTTAGCCATTAGTAACTCAAAGCCCAATCCAGGCGCCAATTCTTCAAGTGCGGCTATCGGAAAATGCTTACTCCATCTTAGTATTTTAAAAAGACGATTATTCCCCACTCTTTGTTGTCGAACGGATTCCAAAAAGTGTTTATCCTCTTGAACTTCAAAAATAAGTAATCCCAGCCTTCCTCTGGCGAGCGGGAGGGGCAGCATCTTTAACCAAAGCAGTCCTTCGAATGCGTTGGTGCTAAAAAAGTTTTCTGCAATAGCTAAATCAAATGGCGAAAAATGATATTGTCCGTTGGAGAGATCGTTTGGGTTTCTTCTTTCCTGGGGAGTTACCGAAAGAGTAACTCCATCGGGAAGCGAATTTCTAGCAACTTGCAGACCCAGATTTAAACCGCGACCTTCAAACATCGTTACAAACCTAAAAGTTAATCCTTCAAAAGAAAACGAATGGCGATGCAAAAACACCGCCAGTTTTAAGAAAGGCTCAGGACGCATTATATCTTGCCATCGGGCGGTAGGCTCAGCTGCATATCTGCGCGCCAGCAATTGTCCTTCCAATTGATCATATATTTCAGCAAGATGTTGTGGGCGTAGCTTTTCTTCAGGAAGATCAATCGGCATGACGCCGCTAGTATTATTTCTAGGCTGCACGGGTTGAGGCTGCTTTCTTTCCCAATGAAAAGTAAGCGGCCCATGGGTCATTCTTTTTAAACTTTTTAGACCTGTAGGTGGCATAGATACTCCTAATAAGTTATCGGATGTTATTGTTGGAAATTTCAACATATTTAAGGCATTTTCGACGGTTTTCTTCATGAGAATTGCTGGCAAAAAAATTGCTTGTTATAGCCTGGAAAGGAGCAAAACGATGTCGAAAGAAGCTACATTAATACCGATTGAACGAATCGAAAACAAGATTCTATTGATACGAGGCCAAAAAGTGATGATTGATCGGGATTTAGCCGAATTATATGGAGTGGAAACTAAGCACTTGAATCGGCAGGTTAGAAGAAACATTGAAAGATTTCCTAAGGAATTTATGTTTAAGCTAACTAAGAAAGAGAAGGATGAGCTGGTGCCAATTTGTCACCACCTTGCGGATTTAAAATTCTCATACCAGTTACCTTGCGCTTTTACTGAGCATGGCGTTGCTATGTTAGCAAGTGTATTACGAAGTGAGGCCGCGATTAAAATTAGCATCTATATAGTTAAGGCTTTTGTGAAGCTTAGACAAATCATATCCAGCCATAAGGCGTTAACTAGTAAGCTGAATCAACTTGAACAAAAAGTTAAGGGGCATGATGGTGAGATTCAATTAATAGTTGAAACGATTAAAAAACTTATAGAACTCCCTTCCGAAAAACCCAAGAAGAGAATAGGATTTATTGATGATGAGTGATTAACTTGGGCGCAGCAGGGTTCTCCTCGCGACTTTCATTTTGCTTCGCATTATTATATGAATTAAGGTAAAAATAAAAGATCGCTCGCCTACGACTCCGGTTAACTTTTTCTAACCCTCTTGCGGTACATGTATTCTAAAAGCATATGCGGATAAATCGGTATTCAGCAATTCAAATACCCCCTGCGAGCGTAGTCTCGTGTTGTTTGAGCCTGTACTGATTATTACTTTGTTGTGACAAGTGTGTGCGAGTTTATGAGCAAGCGAGCAGGGTCCAGGTGTTTGAATTGCAGAACAAGAAATATGCATATGCTTAGGGGAAGATGGTGGGCGCAAGAGGGATCGAACCTCTGACTCCTTGCCTGTCAAGCAAGTACTCTACCGCTGAGTTATGCGCCCATATATATGAAAGTGGAGGCGCGGGTGGGAGTCGAACCCACGCATCGCGGTTTTGCAGACCGCTCCCTTACCACTTGGGTACCGCGCCAAAAAGCGGGAGACGGGGATCGAACCCGCAACCTTTTGCTTGGGAAGCAAAAGCTCTACCGTTGAGCTACTCCCGCATATTTAAAGGATCCAAAGCAAATAATTTTACCATATGTGAAATTTTTACTCAATTTAGACGATAACAATATAGTGACTCTTTCAATCTGGAGGCTATTTTGGGACACGGCCGAGTACTAATTAAAAGACCAGCTGCGACAGCTTATAAAAAAGCTAGTTGTGGTGGCTATTGTGGAGACTATCGTGATCCGCAAGGTTTAGCGGAGCGTTTGGGAAGACATCTCGAAAGTGCACGCATAGATAGGCACAGCTGGAGAGGAGACCCGCGCGGAGTATTAGCGCCACACGTTAAGCCCCGGGGTGACGGCGCCCGAGTACAAGCCCATGCTTATTCAGTAATTAGAGATATTCGCCCGGATAAAGTAGTAGTGGTTTCAATGAACCATAATGAGAAAGCGGAACCCAGACAAGAAGGAATCCACGCGCCTAATTTTACGCATTACCGCATGCCTTTGGCAGATCTGAGAGTTAATTTTGACCTGCTGGATGCGGTTTGTGGAATTCCTGCTCATAATTCAGTTGATATGTTTGAAGGACAAAATTCCATGGAAGTTCAGCTTTTATGGCTTTCCGCAATTTCGCGAGCGCTGGATTATGAAATTGAAATTGCTCCGATCATATTGGATTATTTTGAAAATCATCATATAAATTGGCAAAGAAGTGCGATGGTTGGGGAAAGGGTAGCTAGGCTAGGCGATGATTTTGGCCGGATTATGCTGATTGCGACGGCAGATTTATGCCACGGACACAATAAAGATATAACCCAAAGGGTGGACCAGCGAACCATTGCGCAGATTGGCTTGCTTAACCGGGAAGGCATGCTTAAATATTTTTGGGATACGGTTTATTATGGGCGAACTGAATTTGTCGAAGATATTCGACAGCCCTGCTGCAGCGGAAATGCAATTGCGGCTTTTCTTGGATTAGGAGATGGCCTCGAGCGGGCAAAAGTTGTTGAATTAGCTCGGGGCAGTACCCATGATTATATCCAAAGCGATGTATCCGATAACGTTGGGTTTGCCTCTCTAGCGGTGCTTGATAATTTTTAAGAAGGTTCTTCTGCGGTAGCTACGTTTTGATGTCGGGTTAAGGCATGTTTCATTTTAGCGGTGGCTTCTTTGCAAATTCTTGATACCTGAGACTCCGAAAGGCCAATGTCTTTGCCAATTTGTTTAAATGTTTTGTCGTGTTTATAATACCCTTTAATTACTTTTCTTTCTTTTTCGTCTAAAACCTTCATGGCGTAATCGACGTGCAGCATTTGGTCGATTTTATCGTGATAGATGATTTGTTTGTTGAAGGCCATGTAAACGTTAGCGGCCGATGTAATCCATTCGTATAATCCGGCGACCGGATCGGTGCCTCTTTTTCTTAAATAATCCTGCATCGCACCCTTTAAGCGAAACGAAACATAAGGCCAAAGATCTCCCTTGCGGGGATCCCAGGTTTTTAGCGCGTCCACAAATGCAATGCGGGCTTCGGAAGTTAAATCGTCGGATTCGGACGTGGCGATGTGGCGGGGCAGTCCCTTAACGTACCATTTGACGGCAGCTTGAATCTGATTTTTATACTTTTCAACTACTTCGTCCGAGTATTTTAAAAAATGTTCTCTTAAAATTTTAATAATGCGGTCTTCAGTTTCTTTGCGGCTTGGCAAGGCAAGTCTCCTAACCTAACGGTTCTTAAAATCTTTTTCGATTACTTTTAAAAATTCACCTTCGCGGTCTTTGAGTAAGTTTTTGTTAAAGCGTTGCGCCATATCGCGGGTGAATTTCCAAAAACGTTTTAATACCGAGGGGATCCCAATTGGCATTGCAGTAGCAACTTGACCTAATCGGGCTGAAATATTAACGGGTTTTCCTTGTATTCTTTTGCTGGATGACACTCTGTATCCTTCACCTTTTAGTTGCTTTGGGCATCCTTCTTTGAAATGTATAAGCTGGCAATGGCCAAAGCTTGTCGTCTGAGTTCGGGATTGGTAACCACTGCATCCGCAATAGCACCAGTCATTTTATCAAACCCACGACTTAAAGTAAAGGTAGAGCCAAATTCGACTTCGAGGGCGGCTCTGACGATATTTTCGATGAGTTCCTTAGCGGAAAGAGAAGGGCTTAAGAGGTCTTCGAGCCTTTTTTCAAAGACGTCGCGGTTAGCAGGTTTTTTGGGGTAAAGCTTTTTGCTTTTTCTTTCTTCAAAAGGCTGTACGTTAAGAAAATTCTTCAGGAAAGTTTCCTTAGCGGCTTCACCGCGGTTAAAGTTTTTTTGTGACCAATTTAACATGATTTTTCTCTCTTTTTCTTTCTACTTCATTATCGTGCGAGTTTCAAAAAAATTTCACTTTATTTTCAATTATTTTCCTAATCCAGGCTGATCATTCCAATGGACTGAACTTTTACCTGCGGAACGATTTCGTTGTACGACAAGACCGCTACATCCGGGAAACTGCGTTCGATAAAGCGTTTGAAGTGCGGACGGAGCCGTGGTGAACACAAAATTACGGGTGATAGCTTCATGCGTTTAAAGTTTGAGGCGTTATTTGAAATTTGCACCAGGATTTTTTCGCCGACACTGGGATCCAGGGCTAAAAATGACCCATATTCGGACTGATGAATAGAGCCGATCATGGTTTCTTCCAGTGATGGGTCGATCGTTACCACCGTAATTACGCCGTCTTTGTCGGTGTAATCTTCGCAGATTTGTCGGGCTAGAGATTGCCGCACATATTCGGCTAAAACGTTGATATCGCGGGACAGGTGAGCGTAATCGGCGAGTCTTTCAAGTATAGTGGAAAGGTCGCGGATCGATACCCGCTCACGAACCAAAAGCTGCAGTACTTTGTGAACCTGGCCTAAAGATAACATGTCGGGAATTAGTTCTCTTACGATCGCGGCATTGGTGTTTTTAACCAACTCGATTAAGGACTGCACATTTTGCCGGGTCATAATTTCGTCGGCATAACGTTTAACAATTTCGGTAAAGTGATTGGAGACTACATCCACCGGATTTTCGGCCGGAATGTCTAATTTTTGCAGAGTGGGGAGTTCTTCGTCGGGAACCCAGGTAACCGGTTCGTTGGTTAAAGGATCCTTGCCTTCGATACCGGTAATATTTTTTTGTTTTAATTTGGAGTAGCGCACGGTTACCCGATGATGGTTAGGATAAGCTTCGCCGACGGACACCTTGGTTCCCCTGATTTCAACTGCATATTGGTTGGGCGGAAGACTTAAATCATCCATGACCCTAACCCCGGGAATTACAAAGCCTAAATCCTGACCAATGTGATAACGAATTAATGTAATGCGCTCAAGCAGGGCTCCTTTTTGGGCGGGGTCGATTAAAGGAATTAGGTTGCGGCCGGTTTTTAAACTTAAAGGATCTAACCCCAATGTGCCTAAAATACTTTCCGGTCTTTTCAAAACATCTTTGGCGGTTACTTCCTCTGATACTAAAGAAGATTCATCCCGTTTGGCTTTAGTTTGTACTAAAACTAAAGCGGCAACTCCGGCCATGACCGATAAAATCAAAAACGGAACGGTAGGCAGCCCCGGGACAATGGCAAAGAGGCCTAAAATTAAACAGACAAAAGCAAAAGCTTTGGGCTGCCGGAAAAGCTGTGCGGCAACATCAGTTCCTAAGCTCATTTCAGATGCGGATTTAGTAATAACTAAACCGGCGGCAATTGAAACTAAAAGTGCAGGGACCTGGTTTACCAGTCCGTCTCCAACGGTCAGCAGGGCGTAGGTTTGGAGCGCCTCCATGATTCCCATGCCTCTTTGCAGCCAGCCTACTAAAATCCCCCCGATGATGGTGATCAATACAATCACAATGCCGGCGATCGAATCTCCTCTGACAAACTTATTCGCACCGTCCATCGATCCGAAGAATGTAGCTTCCTGCTCGATTTTTCGCCGCCGGGTGCGTGCTTCGGCCGCGTCAATTAATCCGGCATTAAGATCGGCGTCGATACTCATTTGTTTACCGGGCATGGCGTCTAAGGTAAAGCGGGCGGCAACTTCGGCGACTCGCTCCGAACCTTTAGTGATAACTACAAATTGAACTAAAGTAATGATTGAGAAAATAATGGCGCCTACAATGTAATTTCCGGATACCACGAAATTTCCAAAAGCCATAATTACTTCTCCGGCGTATCCGTTTAGCAAAATTTGCCGCGTGGCCGCAATGTTGAGAGATAGCCGGTAAAGAGTTATAACCAAAAGAACCGAAGGAAACGCTGCAAATTCCAGCGGCTCTTTTAAATACATGGCGACCAAAAGAATGGTCAGCGAAAAAGCAATATTGGTGGTAATCAGTATGTCTAAAACTGCTGGCGGGAGTGGAATAATCATCAGCGCGATAATACTTACCAGGAGCAAGGCAACAAAAAAGTCACTAGCAGAAAAAAGTGCTCTTAAATTATTAACATCAAATTTTGGTAGTGCCATTTTTAGTATTGTACTCTACTTACTGAAGGGTGTAAATATTTTTTCAACTTTGGCCCATTCCTTGAATGCTGGTCTTAAACACACTATAATACCCCAATTCGAGGTGTAAAATGAGCTTGGCAGCAGTGATTTTAGCGGCGGGAAAAGGGGTCCGGATGGAATCCGACCTGCCGAAAGTTTTTCATAAAGTTTTGGGTAAGCCTCTACTGCAATATGTAATCGAAACGGTACAAAAACTATCTCCGGAAACAATCTGCATCGTAGTTGGTTATAAAAAGGAAGACATTCAGGAATATTTTAAGGATTATCCGGTAAAATTTGCGAAACAAGATGAACAACTGGGCACCGGACACGCGGTTTTGCAGGCTCAGCCGTGCTTAAAAGATTTTAAGGGCGAGATTTTAGTGCTGAACGGAGATATGCCCCTGATCAAAGAAGCAACCCTTAAAAACCTGGTAGATTTTCACCGCAAACATAAATCGAGTGCCACCGTTTTAACTGCTAAAGTCGACGAACCGGGCGCTTTTGGCCGGGTTATCAGAAACAAAGAAGGGCGCATTGAAAAAATTGTTGAAAAAAAAGATGCTACACCTGCAGAATTGAAAATTAACGAAGTCAACACCGGAACTTTTTGCTTTAATGCCGAACAATTATTTAAAGCGCTCCAAAAAGTTACCCCTGAGAACGCCCAAAAAGAATATTACATCACGGATACCATCGCTCTTTTAAAATCCGAAGGGCAGCCGGTTTTTGCTTACCAGACCGGGGACGAGCGGGAGGCGATTGGCGTTAATACTAAAGATGAGCTCAAATCCCTCGAACAAGACATGGCCCGCGGCTAAAATCCTCAAAAAAATATCCTGCAAAACCTGAAATTTTTCTCGCGATATGCCGATATATATTCGGAAAGAGGAGTTTATAATGCCCAAAGTAGGATTAGCTAGAAGAGTTCGCAACTGGTACCGGGATCCGCGCCCGGATGTCATGCCGGCTTTGCGCCAGGCTTTAAGCCGCGAGTGCAAAATTGCCCGACCTATATATGAACTCGCGAAGTATACCGTTCAGGTTGCCGCCAATAAGCGCCCCTGGATGCAAAGACTGATCGGCAAGAAAGCTGAGGTAGATTTTGCTACCTATCTGCAAATTTATGATCGAACCACGGCTACTTTTGTTCCTTATAAAGATCAACTGACCAGAGTTGCTGATTTGTTAGATATTAGCGGCGGCGAGACGGTAGTAGATTTAGGTGCCGGGACGGGAAATCTGACATTACAAGTTAAGCAAAGAGGGGCGGAGGTTTACTCCATTGATTCCTCTCCGGAAGCAAATGCCATCCACCGCGAAAAAAATCCCGACGCAAGAATCCTTGAGGTTAATATTGATCGACCGGATAATATACTTGGTTTTCTTCCGTTTGAGGATAACAGCGTAGACCGGGTTTGCGGTGCTAATTTATGGACCTATATCAGAAATCGCGAAACACTTTATGCGGAAATTAGACGCATCTTAAGACCGGACGGGATTTTTGTTTTAGCCGTTGAAAAAGAGGGATATGACACCACTGCGATTTTTTCTGCACATCGATCCATGGTTTATCAGAACTATTTGAATTTAGGCTACATGCCTTTAACTGCGGCCGTGGCTACCTTTGCCAAGGTATTTGCGAACTTGGGAGACCTTTTAATTGCAGCCGATCAATCTAAAAAGCTGGTCAGCGGCATGGCCGCCGGCGAATATGCCACCTTTAATGAATTGGGAATTGCGCGCGAACTTAGTCAAGCTAGATTTGTCCCCAGAATTACTGATCCAGATGCTTATGCCGGCCAGGTAATCATCACCAAAAACACGCCTCAAGGATAACTTTTAGCCTTTATTGACCTTTTGTGTATTCAGTCTTATACTTAGCATGCCATGCAAGGATTATTATCTCTGAATAACCATATCCTGATGCTCACCTTTATTATATATGTAGGGCTTGGCATCTTTATTTTCTTCTGGAACAAGAAAAATCAATCTAATCGTTCTTTTGCCGCTTTTTTATTTTGCGTTGCGCTTTGGACGCTGTCCTTTTATATTTTTCAAAACGTTACTACGCCCGACTGGGTACTGATGGCGCGGCGCTTTACTCCGGTGGGATCGTCACTATTAGCCGGATATTTTCTCTATTTTTCTTTAATTTTTCCGAGTGAGAAACAAAAAATTGCAAAGTGGCTGCAAATGGTTGTGCTGCTGCCGGGTTGGGTCTTTGCCATTATTTCGATTTTCTCAGGTCTGATGATTAAAGCCGTGGTGGTGGAAGGACTGATTCCGTTTACGGTTAAGCCTATTTTCGGGCCGGTTTATCCTTTATTTACGGTTTACTTTATCATTTACTTTTTTGCCGGCATTGCTGTTTTAATCTGGAAGTACCGCCAGGCGGTAGATAAGGCTAAATTACAGTTAGCTTACGTTTTAAGCGGAGCTTTAATTTCGGGAATCCTGGGAGTAATTGTCAGTTTAATTCTTCCTCTGCTGGGCATGTCGTTTCTATTTGTTTCGGGCCCTCCGTTTACCTTGGTTTTGGCAGGGTTTGTAACTTACGCCATCATTAAGCATGAACTGTTAAATATCACTGATTTTGTTGCGTGGGGCGTTTCGATTTTAGCCGCTTTAATTGTGTTAGTTGGATCAATTTCAATCATTGCTTCCGGCAACACAACTTTACTGCTGCGTTTTTATATTATGGCGGCGATGTTTTATTTGGGGACGCTGGTTTTAATCCGCAATCCCTGGAACCCGGTTAACTATTCATTTTTTGGTTTGACGGTTGGTATCGTGGCCTGGTCAGTGTCGATATTAAGATACTGGACCAGTGGCACTACCGAGCAAGCCCTGTTCTGGGCGATTTTAGCCAATGCTTCAGCGGCATTTATCCCGGCGTTTTTCCTGCACTTTACCACCACTTTTCCAAAGGAAAAAAAGCCGGCGCCGTTGTTCATGAAATTATTATGGGGAGCCGTTCCCGTTTTCTTTTCGGTTGCCGCACTTTTGCGATTTGTGGTGCGGGATGTTTCGCTGTCCCCGCGCGGTTACGACGTGGTTCCGGGTCCGCTTTTTATTTTTTACATGCTTTATTTCCTTTTATATTTTATTATTGGTTTTTCTTCTTTGATCAAAAAGCACCATATTTATACCGGCGCCATCAAGATGCAAATCCGCTACGTGTTTTTAGGGTCTTTGCTCGCCAGTTTCTTCTCGTTAATTACTAACTTGGTGATGCCGCTTTTTGGCAATTCCAGCTTAACCGGCCTGGGCCCTTATTTTATTTTCATTTTCATTGCCTGTACGGCTTATGCCATTGTGCGGCATCGCCTGATGAGCATTGCGATCGTTATTCAGCGTGGTACTGCTTACGCTATTGCGACCGGACTAATATTAATCATTTATGCGTCAACCGTATTGCTTTCGGAATTATTTTTCAGAAGAATTACCGGATATTCTTCGGTATATATTATCGCGTTTGCTACGATTGTGATCGCGGTTATCTATCAGCCCCTGGTGCGCAGTTTCCAGGACATTACCGCGCGCTTCTTTTTTCGGGGACGCTACGATTATCAGAAAACTTTGCAAAAAGTAAGCCAGGAAATTGCATCCATCCTGCGGCTCGAAGAAATTTCGGCCCTGATCGTAAATGTTTTTGTTAAAGTAGTGGGCGTCAAGGAAATTTCATTTTTACTCTATGATCCGCGGAAAGATAAATTTAAAAGCGCATCGCCCCCCTCGGTTCCGGGCAGTGAAAAATACATAAAAATTGAGATCGAGGCCACTAACCCTACCATCGAATTACTAAAAGCTAACCGCGAAATATTAGTTTCGTACGAGTTAGAAAGAGACCTCCCGGTATCTCCGCGTTCGGCCAAGTTGGTGCATAAACAAGCGGTCTTAAAGAAAGCTTTAGAAGAAATGTCCCGCCTGGAGCTGGTAGTCTGGGTGCCGATTATTTCTAAGGACGAATTAGTCGGCTGTATTACGGTAGGAGACAAGGAGTCGGGAGATGTTTTTACTACCGAAGATCTGGCTTTATTTTCGGTTTTAGCCGCGCAAATTGCGGTGGCTTTAGATAATGCCCGCCTCTACGAAGAAGTCTTAAACATGAAAAATTATAACGAGGACGTTTTGCAATCAATGTCGAGTGGAGTTTTAACTACTGATCTCCGGGGCCATATTATAACTTTTAATAAAACCGCCGAACGCATTACCGGGTTTTTACCGGAACAGGTAATCGGAAAAACCTGTGAAGAAGTGTGCGGGGCGGGCGGAGTAATTTCCACATTAGTAGAAAAGGCTTTGCGCGGCAGAAGTAATTTGCGCATCGAAGCGGATATTTCAAACCCGCATAAAGGGTTTGTGCCGGTGGCGGTTTCGGCAACCCTGCTGCGGGATAGTGGCGGCAAAAAAATGGGCGTGCTTTTGACCTTAGACGACTTAACCATACTTAAAGAGTTAGAAGATAAAGTCAGACAATCCGATAAACTGGCGGCGCTGGGGACGATGGCGGCGGGAATGGCCCACGAAATTAAAAATCCGCTTTCATCCATGAAAGTTTTGTCACAATTGATGCCGCTTAAATTTGAAGACCATGAATTTAGAGGTAAGTTTCAGGAAATCATGCCCAAAGAAATATCCCGCATTGACCGGATTGTAGAAAATCTTTTAGGTTTTGCCCGCGCTTCCGCCCCCAAGTTTGAAAAAGTTAAGATCGAATTGATTTTAGAAGAAAATTTGGATTATTTCTCTAATCAGCTTGAGTCCGCCAAAATTGAATTGGTGAAAAAATTTGAAGAAGTGCCCGAAATTATTGCGGATGCGGCGCAGCTGTCACAGGTGTTTTCAAACTTCATCCTGAATGCCATTCAGGCCATGCAGGGCGGGGGCAGCCTCACCATCGAAATGGGAAAAGGCAAAATTTCGGAAGGCGAACTGCAGGATGTAGTAATTTCTTTTACCGATACCGGATGCGGAATGAGCAAGGAGCAGTTAAATAAGTTATTTGAACCGTTCTTTACCACTAAATATGGAGGAACGGGCTTAGGTTTAACCATAACGCATAGTATAATTGACGGACACGGCGGCACCGTCAGCGTGAAAAGCGCGCCGGGCAAGGGAACCACCTTTAAGGTGGTTTTTCCAATCTCGCAATAGTACGGAGAGATAAATGAGCGATAAAGAGATTATTTTATACGTATTAACTGATGACGAAGGCGTTAAAAGCTTTCTTTCTGAAAATTTAAAAAACGAAGCAAAAATCGATTTTCTTCAATCGGTGCCGGAAGCAATTGAAAAAGCTAAAGCGGCGCCTCCCGCCGTTTTCATCATCGATTACCACCTGAAAGCGATGAACGGGCTGGAAGTATATAAGCTGTTAAAAACCAGCCTTTCGGATTTAAAAGTTATCATGCTTTCGGTTTTAAACAGTATTCCCCTGGCGGTTTCCGCCGCCAAACAGGGAGTGGATGAATTTTTAAGAAAACCACTGCATCGGGAAAGTTTTTTAAAAGCCCTGCACGAACTAATTGAGGAAAGCTATAAGGTTTCTTCATTTGATTTGCCTAAAGAAGAGGGGATGGAGTGGCTTTTTGGGCGGGGAACTACCCTTAAGAATACGATTGTCGAAGCCGAAAAAGCTTTAAAGGGCTTTAAAGATATTATTATTGTTTCGGAAGCGGGCATTGATAGCCTGGGTTTTGCCAAAGCCTTACATGCTAATGGCCGCCTCCCGGGACGAAAATTTGTAGTCTTAGATTTAGCTTCGTTTGAAAAAGAATCCAGCGAGTCGCATTTTTGGACGATGCTGCAAAAGTTATTAACCCTTAAAGAGGGCTCGCTCGAAACCGAAGAAGAGCTTTGCGGCACCATTCTACTGGTAAATTTTGAAGCGCTGGAATTTCATTTTAGGCACAGCATTCTAGAATTCTTAAAAAATAAGTCTCAGCGCATCGGCGCCGAAAAACTGGACAAAAAGATCCGTATTATGGTTACGGTTTCGGATAAAGAGGGGCTTTCCGCTTTTACTAAAGACGGGCTGCTCGATTCGTTTTATATTTTGAGCTTACCCAGCTTACGCGACCGCAAAAATGACCTGCCAAAAATATTAGTGGCTTATATCGAAAAATATAATCGCGATTATGCAAAGCAGGTAAAATATATCTCTACCGAATGCCTGGATTTACTGTTTTATAGTGCTTTTCGGGGCAACTACAAGGAGTTGGAAGATTTAGTTGCTATCGCAATTTTGAGAAGCCAAACCGAATATTTGGGAGTAAAAGACTTACCGCTCACGCTTAAAGATTTGGAAGATATCACGCTGGCCAAACTTTCGGCCAAGCGGTTTTTTGAGATGAATTTAGCCGAACGCGAGTTTGACGATGTCTTTTTGAAGACCATTTTTGAAAAAGCATCCGGGGATGCCGATGAAGCTGCCCGCTTTTTATCCATTTCTAAGCTAGCCCTCCAGGAACAAATCAGCTAAAAATATTTTTCCAGAAAAGTGAAATTTTTGCTAATAACGATCGATAATCCTTTAGTTAGCCTATTTCATGAACATATTGTTCTGGAGGAGAAATCTGTGAGCCCAGCAATGCGAAGAGTAACTCAAGGGCGACCGGCGCCGCAAGCACCGCGGCTGCCCATTCAGTCATCGGCGGGACGTTTAATCGATGATTTATTTAGACGCCCTCACCTAAGAAGACTAGAACCTTTAGTTAGACAAGAATGCGGAGCGATCGGTATCATGTTTCGCCCGCTTAGCTTTTCGCCGAGAAGGCTGGCTGAATTGAATGATGCCAGATATAAGGCGATGAAGAGTCTGCTGAGTGAAGTTGTTAAACGGATAAAGAGAAAAAGCGTTTTTCTGGTTTTGCCTGATCACAGGATAATGGCCCGGTCAGAGGTTGAAACCTTAAATGGTCCGCAGTTTAAATTACTGGTTAAAAAAGTTAAAGACGAAGGGTTAACCTCAGAAGGCGATACGCTGGACTTACATCGATTACCACAATGGATTGGCGAAGTTAGAGGTTCTGCTGGTGGCAATGGAAGCAGGACCCCAGTTGCTGGTGGAGGAAGCAGCGCAGAACCAAACACAGAAACAAACTTGACGGCATGGCCGGCTCGACCTTCCTCAACTATAAGGGCGTTGCCAAGTGGTTCTCGATCAAATCCGGTATTTGCAATTCCGCTATAATTTCAAGCGCCCCCCCCATATTTTCCAAAATAATCTGAAATTTTTCCTGATATTGCACGATAATAGATATATAAGCGTTTTTATTAATATAAAAGGAAAAGAATGCCAATATTTTCTACTAATACTACTGGTAATTTTACGTTTCGGCGCGCCGTGCGTTCACACCGACGGGTCAACTCTGACCTGGGAAATAAACTGCGCCGCGGTCCGCTCACCACATTTTTTATGCGCAGGATGGAACCCGAAACTTATACCTCTCTAGTTGGAATTTTGAGGCACGCGGCTGAAACTCACGAAGGACGGCCAGCCGTAAAATTGGGCTTGCGGCCGATCCGTTTGGAAATGCTGGATTTTGAGGGGATTCCGAATGAATTGGCTTATAAAATAGTTCCCCGCGGAAAAGGCGGCCAAGCCGTCATTTTTGACGGAGTGTCAGAAAGAATCTCAGGTTATTTGTTTAAATCGGGAGCAGAAACTGCGGAAGTTTCGGATCGGCTTAGTGTAGATTATTTTCAATTATTTCAACGCTTGTCAAAAGAATTAGAGCAGGTAGTTGCTATGCCCTGGGTCAGGGGGACCGATAGAATTTGGGAAATGGTACAAAGACACATGCGTCTGATTCTTGATAACGAGCATTGCCGGGTAGCGATCCACGAACCAGTATCCGCAGAAGAAGATCGCTGGATAAAATTCGGATACCATCCATCGGTCCAGGCAACTAAAGTTGGTGATCCTCTAAAGGGAGGAGATCCGGCGGGCCGCACGATCCGGGGGATGGCCGCGGGAAGTGAACGGATCGTTTTTGTCGACATTGGAAAACCGGAAACATTTGTAGACGTAGATCTCGAAGCCAGTCCTACCAGAGAAGCAGACCTTGAGCACTCGGTGGGCGGTTTGGGGATGGGTTTTATTAAAGTTGGACGTTTTGTTATTCAATTGCATACCCGAACTCGTATCTCAGACCTTACTCCAGAAACAAAAAGCAGTGCAGGGGATCCGCCGCCGCTCTTAAGCAGTCAGGCGGAAAAAAGAAAAGCGCAGCTTTTGTGCCTGGACGTTTACTTCAGAAACTTAAAAAAAGTAATGAGAGAAATCCATCGCCGGGAAGATACTCCCGAAGCCAGTGCAATGTCGGATCAGCATTTATGGGAATCACTTTTAGGGCGCAGCTGGTTGTCCCAATTAATTGCTAAATTTACCGGCGGACTATTGGGACTAACCCGGTTTCCGTTGAGCAGAAGCAGATATTCAGACGGCAATAAAGTAATCCCGGCCGGTATATTAAGAATTGAAGATCCGGCGTCCAGGATTCCGGTCGAACTTCAGCCGCACCTGCATAAACTTTTAGGCAGGCTGGCCGTTGAAGCTTGGTCTTCCATAAGCAGCCAGGGCGAACCCGAAGGATATGGTCCCGAGTTTGTGGCGAGAAACTTTATGCGGGTTGGAACCCAGATGTTAGTGTACGACCAGGCATCGCAAAGATTTGTTGGATTCCAGGCCATGCTGAGAAAAACTACCACAGGAGAAAACCCGATAGTTTACCGCGCAATCGAGGCGGCCATGATCAATAAGCTGGCCGATCAAATGGGAATTACTACTGATCTGGCCAGACGATACTTACAGGGTGAACTTACCATGGAAGGGCATCCGATTATTGTTGTGACCCGAACAGCTAATCCGAGGGCGATCGGACCGCTGGTTACCCGATTGGCGGATGCCTGGCCCCATCCGGTGGTTATTACTATGGCGATGCGGGCGGCGTGGGCAGAAAAGAATATATCTGATCCGTTTGGCACGGCTTTAAATATTGATGACAAAAGTATTAGCTGGGCAGCCGTAAAGCGTGATGTTTTGGAAGCCGCACGCAATATTACTTTGGAAGAGGTCGAAGCGCAAATACCTGAGGTGATGATGAGAATCGGGAATTTTCCAGATAGGCACCTGCCGCATGCTGCCTGGAGCCTCAGAGATTTTGCTATCAATCAGACCCAAAAAGATGTTTTAGCCGATTTTGCAGATCACTTTAGCCCTGGTCATGAAACTGCTTTGTATGGGGCCTTTGTGCGCGGGGTTTATGCGGAAGATAGCGGGTTAATCGTTGATCCGGATAAAGTGCAATGGCATAACGACCCTTACGTTAATACCATGTGTTGTCTGATCAGATACGGCGAAGCACCCGGCAATGTTTTCAACGTGTTTTCGATTTATCATACCGGGGTGGAAAGAAAAGTTTTATTAGACCAAATGGCCAAAAGAAAAGCAGCTCAGAGAAATCGCTTGGGAATTATTTTCCCTATTCTTTCTTCCTTATTAAGGATGAGATCCGGCAGTGGTGATTATACTGCTGCAGAACGAAAGAGGTTGGGGATGGGAAGAGACCAAAAAGAACCGGAAGCCGGAGAGGATCAACCTTCGTAATTTTTTATCTGATTACACAAGTCTGTAATTTGTTTTAAATCTTTCCCTTCCCCGTAAATTCTCACAATTGGTTCGGTATTCGAAGCTCTCACGTGCAGCCACTCGTCGGGGAAAATAACTTTTACGCCATCGGTTAAATCTTGTTTTTTGTTTTTAAACAGCTTTTTGGTTTTTTCGATCAGCGCTTGCGCATCGTCATTATTTGAAACCTCAATTTTATCTTTAATTGAATAATATTTTGGAACACTCTCTGCTAAGCTAGAGAGTTTTTTATTGGATTGAGCCATATAGGATAAAATGATGGCCATGCCTACCAAAGAATCGCGGTTAAAGCCAACTTTGGGATAAATTACCCCGCCGTTACCTTCGCCGCCGATCTCTGAACCCAGTTCTTTCATCTTTTCTGAAACGTGCACTTCACCGATTTTAGTACGGAGAACCTGGCCGCCGTGCTTTTTTACGATATCGTCTAAGGCCATGGTAGTTGAGAGGTTAGTAACCACATTTTTGTTTTGTGGGTTTCTCCCTAGCATACAGTCGGTTGCCAAAACGATCGATAACTCTTCGCTTAATGGGGTTCCGGTATTATCCACTAAGCTTAAACGATCTGCATCGGGGTCAATGGCAAATCCTACCGCAGCTTTGGTTGCTTTAACCTTTTCACAGAGTTTTTGTAATGCTTTAGGAGTTGGTTCAGGGGGTCTTTCAAATACTTTTGCGGGATCATCGTGAATGGATATTACTTCGCACCCTAGTTTTTTTAATAGCCGAGGCGCGGCAACGTAACTAGCGCCATTGCCCGGATCAACTACCACTTTATATTTTTTTGCTTGGATTGGCTTGGAATCAATTACGCTTAAGATTTTATCGATATGTATATCAATTGCATTGGAGGTTTTGGTGGCGTTTCCGAGTTTGCCCGATTTTTTGAATTTTTTGCTTTCAAATATTTCAATTAGCTTTTTCGCCTGAGTCTCGTTTAAAAAGATACCATCGTTACGCATTAATTTAATGCCGTTCCAGGGGAGGGGGTTGTGGCTGGCGGTGATCATAATGCCGCCGGCTAGTTTTTTTTCGCGAACGTAGACGCCGATGGTGGGGGTGGGAGTAATCCCGGTGTCGATACAATCAATCCCAAGGTCTACCAAAGCATTAATGACATAGTTTTTAATTTCATCTGAATTGGGACGGGTGTCACTGCCGATTACGATTTTTCCCTGACCGAGATATGTAGCATAAGCTTTAGCAAAGTCTTCAATCACTGCTTTGGTTAATGCGTCGGGGGTTCCTCTTACTCCTGATATCGAAACTTTTAATGGCATAGGGCAGATTTTATCATTTTAAGACTTACAATGGAACCTCTTCGTTAATTCCTGGAGCCAGCACCTTATTATTTTTGCTGGCGGCGGCGACGCGGGTTAAATCCGATCTTCTTCCGTGTACCAGGATGGTGACATTGGGGGTGGCCGCTCGGACAGTATTGATAATATCATCTGCATATGGATGATCGGCTGAGGGCGGGGCGAGCACCGCGCTGCGATATTCACTCTGCAGTGACAGGCGACGCAGCATTACCTTGTGAAAATGTTGTTTGTTTAAAAGCAGGATCCCGTTTTCGGCAATAATTTGTCTGGCAAATTTTTTGGCATGAAAACCAAAGAGGGTTTGATACTTAAAGTGCTGGGTAGGCATCATAAAAATTGCCCCCTGCAAAAAAGTAGGGTCAAAATCGGCGCCCAGGGGGATCAGCGATCCAAAATAGTTTCTAAGCGCATTTCTTCGATTTCCAAATTGTTCACGAAACCCAACATACAGTTCGCTGAAAAAATCCACGTGGCTTAATATCAGATTGCGGGTAGATAAATCCATAAAAGACTGGCGGGCGTCGTTAGGATCCTTTAAAAAGTCAACACAAAAAATCGGTGATTTTCTAAGTTTACCGGCTTCCATTTGACCTGCCAAATACAAAATAAATTCTTGCGCTAAACCCAGCGCATCGACCGGCACCAGCATATTATGTCCGCTTTCCAGCGTGCTTTGCACCCGATGGAGCAGGGAGTTTCTTTCTGCCGGATAATCCGGACGCTCCATACCCACAAAACTACCGTCGGATATAATTGCGCGGTATTCGTAATCTGGAACGGCAAAGGGAGTAAGTACTCCCCGCGGTTGCGGAGAAAAATCTCCGGTAACTAATATCTTTCCGTCCGGACAATCGAAAATGCAGGCGGCGGAACCCAGCATGTGGCCGGCGTGGTTAAGGCTTACGGTAACTTCTCTGGTTAATTCCTGTCTTTGCCGGTATTTTAGGGCGACTACTCTTTCCATTAATTGATGGAGCTGGCTGTGATCTCTATATGGCAGTCTTCTTGAAAAGACCTGGGTTATTAATTGTTTAGTTGGCCGGGTGCAATATGCGGTAATCGTTGGACATTGTTTTAACACCTCTAATAAATTTCCAAAATGATCAAAGTGGGCATGGGTTATAATAACCGCTTTTAGATTATCGATTCTGGGGAGCGAAGACTCTCCGTTAATATTTCCAGGATCAACCAGAAATCGATCATTACCGTAACTTATTATAAAGGTATGCTTGGCAGAAGATCGGCTTGAGCGCCCATTCCCGCGCAGCGACACAAAGGTTAAAGGCCGGTGTTTAATTATTGATGTTTTACCTGAGTTCATACATTAATATATCCGAATAATCGAGGAAAAATTTCAGTTTATTTCGAGGAATTTACCCCACCGGCATCAGCGGGACCCGGCGGCTGCGATCTTTGCGGTCTTTCTTAATTTTGTAGACGTAAGCCAAAACTTCGGCGATGGCTTGATAGAGTTCGGGCGGGACCTCTTGTTTAATTTTAGTGGTTCTGAAGATGGTGCGGGCCAGTGGTTCGTTTTCGACAATCGGGATTTCGTGCTCTTCGGCGATACGCCTGATTTCTTCGGCAATTTTGCGTTCACCTTTAGCTAAAAGCGCAGGCGCTTTCATCTTAGCCGCATCATATTTTAAGGCACAGGCTAAGTGGGTAGGGTTGGTAACAACTACGTCAGCTTGCGGAACCGCCCCCATCATACGCTGATAAGCAGCTTGGCGCTGCATGTCGCGCATGCGCTGCTTAACCATCGGATCTCCTTCTAAACGTTTATATTCTTCTTTAACTTCTTGCTTGGTCATTTTTAAATTGCGCATGTATTCCCAGCGGCGAAAGAGGTAATCCAAAAGAGCAATGAAGATATAAAATATGCCTACCCGCATGGCAATTTTATAGGCGATTCCTCCGCCGGTAGCCAAAGCATCCCAGGCTTGGCTATTAACTAAAACGATAACACTGGGCAGCTCGTCTGCGATGACTGACCAGGAAATATAAAATACGATTACAATTTTTAAGATAGATTTGATAGTTTCTACAAATCCCTGGATGGAAAACATCCGCTTAAAGCCTTCGAAAGGGCTAATCCGTTCAATCTTGGGAGAAAGGGGATCAACGGCGAATACCAATCCGGTTTGAAAGGCTTCCGCCAGGATGGCAGCAAGAAATACCACCGCAAAAATGGGCAGTACCGTATACGCAAAGCCCTGTGCGGCAATTAATAAAATGTATCCGGCAAAGGCCAAGCTAAATTCGTGGGCATTGGGAATCTGGTAAAGGATGGCGCGGACCGTAGTGTACAGTTGCTTAAACATAAAGGGGCCGATGTACCTAAAAAAGGCAAAAGAAATTATAAGCAAAAACGCGGTAGTAATTTCTTTGCTTTTGGCAATTTGTCCCTTTTCTCTGGCCTCTCTCAGGCGGTGGGGTGTTGGATCTTCAGTTTTATCTCCACCTTGTTCGCCCATGCTCTGCTCCTTACTTCAATGCTGCCAATAATTTTACTATTTCTTCGCCCATCTTTTCCACTAAACCGGAAACATATTTTACAAAGAGCGGAGCCGAAGTCATTAAGGCAAAAATCCCTAAAGAGGGCTTTACTTGGAAACCTAACATAAAGACGTTAACCTGCGGCGCTACGCGGGAAACAATTCCAAAGGTAAAATCAGAAAGAAAAATCATCAGGACGATTGGAGCGGCCAGTTGGATGGCAATGATCCACATTTGACCACCCAGGGCGAGGAGCTGAACCGTGACGGCGCCGTTGAAAATATTAATGGGTGATCCAGCCGGAATTACGGTAAAGCTGTTGTGCAGCCCGGAAAGTAATAAATGATGGCCGTTGACTGCCAGAAAAATTACCAGCGCTAAATAGAAGGTTAGTTTGCCAATTATGGAGATAACGGAACCAAAAACTGGATCCAGGGCAGTGGCAACCGAAAGTCCCATCTGCAGGTCCATGATCTCCCCCGCGGCCTGAACCGCGACAAAAAGGATATTACACACCAGGCCGATTAAATAGCCCAGTGCTACTTCCGCCACTACCGCTAAAATAAACATGGGGACCGTAACCGGCAGAGTTTTACTCAAAGGCACTACAAACCATAAAGCAACTGCAATCCAAACTGCCATGGCAGTTTTGGCCTGAGAGGGGATACTGCGCGAAGAAAGGACCGGCGCCTGGATAAAAATACCAGCAATACGGGCAAAAATTAAAAATGCGGCAACTATTTGTCCAAGCGTTATAATCATTTTTTGCCTTACTTTTGCTATCTAACCATGTATGGGATATTGCTCCATAAATTGCGGGTAAAGTCGATTAAAATCGAAGCAATCCACGGAGAAGTAAACGCTACCATTAAAAGTACGCCGATAACTTTAGGTACAAAGGTTAAAGTTTGTTCTTGAATTTGCGTAACCGCTTGAAACAAACTGATGATGAATCCGATTATTAGCCCAACCCCCACGATCGGAAGCGACACCAAAAGAATGGTAGTAACTCCGTTTTGTATGACTTGTACTACAAAATCCACGCTCATTGGTTTTTTCCTGCCTCGGTTACCTAAAGCTCATTAAAAGTCCGCGCGTAATTAAATTCCACCCGTCTACTAAAACAAAAAGCAGTACCTTAAACGGCAGCGATACCATTACCGGCGATAACATAAACATGCCCAGCGAAAGCAAAATATTAGCTACGGTTAAGTCGATAATGATAAACGGAATGAAAAGTAAAAATCCAATTTGAAATGCGGTTTTTAACTCCGAAATCATAAATGCCGGAATTAAGACGTAAGTTGGAATATCATCAAAAGTTTTGGGTGCTTCAATTTTTGAAAAGAGCACAAAAAGCTCTAAATCTTTTTCGCGGGTTTGCTTAAACATAAACTGCCGAATGGGCTGCATGCCCACTTCCAGCGCTTTGGCTTGCGACATGCGGCCCTGGTTGTAGGGGACGACGGCGTTTTCGTTTACTTCCTGCCAGACCGGGCCCATGATAAAAACGGTCATAAAGAGTGCAATGGCAATGATAATCGATGAAGGTGGCACTTGCTGGGTTCCGACCGCGGTACGAATTAGGGATAAGACAATTACGATACGTAAAAACGAGGTTACCGACATTAAGAAAAAAGGCACGAGAGAGATAACCGCGAGCGAAATAATCAGCTGAATACTGTTTGAAAATTGGGGGGAAGCCATCAGCGCGTTAACATTGACCGCAGCAGATAAGGGGTCGCGGGGCGCCGCTAGGGCGCTAGAACATAAAAAAAATATGGATAAAACCAGTGCCCCGAGCAATATTTTTTTCACTTTTAAGCCTCTTCTAATTTATCAACGACGGCCACGTTATTTTTACTCACCACGATCACCCAGCGTTTTTCTTCGGCGCGAATAACATAGGCCGTAACCTGGGGATCAAGTCCGATGCGGTCTTCCAGGCTTAGGATGGTCCCTCTGCTTTTAAATTGCAATCTCGGTAAAACGTAGCGTGCGGCTAAGTAAATGATTCCGAGCACGATGATGAGAGAGAAAAGAACCTGCATTATGTACCCGAAGGTTACAATTGGCGTTTGATTTAATGATAAAGCTTCGAGTGTTGGATTCATTTTATTAAAACATTGGTGATGCGCAGACCATAATAATCATCGATGGCGACCACTTCGCCCTGCGCAATCAGTTGCCCGCCGACCTTTAAATCCAGTGGTTCGCCGGCTAAACGGTCTAATTCAATAATTGAGCCTTCGGAAAGATCTAAAACTTCGCGGAGTGACATTTTGGCTTTGCCGAGTTCTACGTTTACTTGAACCGGGATATCGCCCAAGGCTTTTCCGCCGAGTTTGGCTCCTTTTTCCCCTGCTTCAAGTTCAGGAAAGTTTACTTTTTTTACTTCCATTGCTTTCCTCCTAAGGTTTCTTCTTGCCCGGACCGCCCCTTAACTTGTTAATAGAAAAATTATCTAGCTTCAGGTCGTCATCTTTTAGGGAAAAGTTGTCTAAATTTAAATCTTCTTCTCCTAAAACATCTTCGTCAAAATCTTCATCTTCAAAGTCTTCGAAGTCTTCAATCTTTTCGCTTTCAGGATACTCTTCTTTGTCTTTTTCTTCAAGTAAAAAATCTTTTTTGGGTTTTACCGGTGCTTTAGGTGTTGTTGGCATTTCTTCTTCCATGCGAATGGTTTTTAGCTTGTCTTTGAGGGTCGATATTTTAGGTTTTTCGGCCTTGGGTGGGGGAGGAGCAACCTTTTTTGCCGGTGGCTCCGGTTCATTAGCGATGGCGGCCGGTTGCTCGGGTTCTTTGGTGGCAATTTCTTCTCTTTCTTCCTCTTCGATGATGGCGGGATCAATTTTCACTTTTTCTTCGTGGCGCAAGCCAACAATCCGGGTATTTAATTTTTTGTCGGTTCTGCCGGGCTGCCCCAGTAAAATTATTTTATCGCCAATTTTTACTTCGATAGGGCTATCGATGGTTTTTTCTAATGAAATTACGTCTCCCACTTCGAGCGCTTGCAGGTCTGAGGTGGAAATGGTGGTTTCGCCTATCGAAGCGGTGATGGGGATGATGAGTTTATTGATAACCGCCGTCGGCAGTTTATCTAAACTTAATACCTTGGTACTTGGTTTGGTTTGAAGTTTGCCGAGTAAACCTTTAACTAAGGTTCCCGGAAAGCCAACCGTGATTTTGGCGGGAGGATTATCATTAAAAGCAATGTTCATGCCAAACACAAAAAAGCTGCTGGTTGGATTGATGGCGGGATCCACGGTGATATCGGGAGAGTTAACGATAGTTATTTCTGCGGACTTAAATATTTTGTCAAACGCCTGAACATAAAACTCGCCAATTTTATCCAGTAAGGATTTAAAGATTTCGTTTTCCAGTTCGGTTAAGCCGCGGCTGAACAGTTCGGTGTCTTTCCCGCCCAGCATGTGATTGATAATGGTATTTACTAAAGATAAATCCACTAACAGGATGCCCGCATCATCGTAACCCGGAATGGCAATTTTAAGCTGAATGATTTGGCCGGATGAAGTTCTTAAAAAATGGAGATAGTCGCTTTGTTCTCCGGAAATTTCGTGCAGTTCGTTACCGATTTTTAACTCTACGCGGAAAAAATGCAGCAGCTTGGTGATGAAATCATAATGCACTTTAATTAATTGGTCTAAATCTTCTTCGGGGAGGCGGTCAAAACCATAAAGGCCGGAGCGGATTTTTTTGGTATAAACCTTAGCGGGGCGGTAGGTGGTCCAATCGCCGATGGCGGGCGGCAGCTTGATCACCTTTTTATGGGGAGCCCTTTCCGATTTTATGGTTTGCTTTTCTGCCATTTATTAACCTAGCCTTGAGATAAAGTTTGAAATAATGTCACTGGCTAACCGGATCATGGTTAAATTGCCGTTCATGGCACGTTGGATTTCTAAAGATTTCAGGGATTCTGATAAATAAAATACGTTGGAGGATTCGGTGTATCTAGCCGTAACGCTGCCGGCCGCTCCTCCGGGAAGAGCTGCAGCTGCGGGAGCGCCCGAAGCATCGGTTTCTTCGAAAGTTGATCCGGCAGATTGGATTAATCCTCCGGGATTATTAAAGTAAGTTAAAGCAATTCTAAATCCGGTATCGGCCTGCACCGAAGTAAAAGTATCGTCCGTGTATTCTAAGAGGGATCCGGCACTATCAAAACTTAAATTATTGGTATTATACAAAGCGGAAGATAAACCAGTAATCGGGATTAATGAAGTGCCGGTGCCGAAGAAACCGTAAACTTGAGCGCCGGTTGACGTTACCAGATTTCCGGCTGAATTAATGGAGAAATCTCCACTGCGGGTATACTTAAAAGTGGTTCCTCCGTCGTCTGAAACAGCAAATAATCCCTGACCGCTAATGGCTAAGTCTAAATTTGAACCCGAGGCTAAGTCTCCCTGAGAAAAGTCTACTTTTAAATCCGCAATCCCCATGCCTTGGCCCAGTTGGATGGGGTTGGTTCCGCCTAAATTATTGGTTGAGCCGGCCGCGCTTCCGCGATTTAAGATTTGTTCGAAGATAGATTGAAAAGAAATGTCTAAACGTTTATAACCGGTGGTATCCATGTTAGCGATATTTGAAGTAATAATTTTTAGTGCTGCTTCTTGAGCGGCGATGGCATTTTTAGCTTGTCTCATCAGATTTAACATAATATCCTCCTACTTGTCCGCCTTGGGCGGGCTATTCGGTAACCGATTTTAAGTATTCTGGAGTAATGGCTGTTCCAGAAACATTAATTTGCAAAATTCCGTTATCTACAGAAACGCTGTTAACCGTTCCAGATTTGGTATCTTTGGTATTGGAAGGATCGTAATAGGTAACCGTTTTACCCACTAAGTTGCTGCGAGCGATCAGTTCGATGTAAGCGGGATTGTTGTTGTAGGCGGTATTGGCGCCGCCCACACCCGAAAGTTCGGCCGGCAAATTTGATCCTACGCCTCCAAATAATGAAGTATCGCTGGTGTCAAACCCTGAAGAAGATGAATTACTGCCAAAGATAGAATTATAGGCATCTTCAGAATCGCCAAAAAGAATATTAGAAAAACTGGTATTTTGGGACTGCGCTAAAATGACGGCAAATAAATCGGGATTAGTGGTAGCGGTGCCCGTGCGGGAAAATTGAGAAACATCAACTGTTCCCGAGTTGCCGTATTGCCCGAAAATTGCATTCACCGGGACCCTGGTCATGTGTTCTCCTTAAACTTTAGAGTAAACACTTAATTTTGGGAGCCAGCCGAGCAACTTTCTCACTAATAGCGGATCAACACTAATATCCACTTGTGAAGAATCTAATTTATCTTGAATTGATACGACTTTTCCGGTACTAGATTCTTCGCTTTTTTCCGCTAAGTTTTCGGATTTTCTTTTCCCGACCGAAACGGTTAGGCTCCCGATGTTTATATTAGCATTTTTTAAACTTTCTTCAAGCGAAGAAATGTTTTCTTCGATCATTTCTTTTGCGTTTTCTGCCGCGAAAATTTGAATGGTGAGCCCACCCTCATTTTTGGTGACGGAAAGCAAAATTTTTCCGAGCTCCTGCGGAGAGAGAATAACCTCCAAAGTTTTTCGCTCTCCCGCCTTTAAAAGCTTAGCTTGTTCGACAATTTTTGAGATTATAAGCTGTAAATCAATTTTTGAAGCGGCAATTTTTGAAAAACCCGCACCCCACAGCGCATCCACAAAGAAAGGACTGCCGGCCAGGTTAACTTTGATCACGGCTTGTTCTAAATTTTCCTGAGAGGACCGATTATTTTTTTGATCGGAAATTGCGGCGGCGTTTTGCTCGCTTTTATTTTGATCATTAAGCGGAAGATTAACGGCCGGGATGGATTCTTCAAAGGCTTGGATCTTTTGGTTAGCGAGCGAGGAGGACGTGCTTTCGACTTTGATCTGGCTGTCGAATCCCAAGAATAAATTTTGAAAAATATTTTCAACCGTTCCCCAGGGCAGCAAGCTTTGCGTTTTATATTTTTCTTCCAGCTGGGCCTGGGCCGAATCGAGTTTGTCCTGGAAGGAGGCGTCATGGTCAGAGCGTGAAGATGATTCAACTTCAAAACCAGCGGAATCTATTGAGGGCACTTTTGATACTTCAATCATCCGTTTCAACCTCTACTAATATATCGTTATGAACCGCGAAAAACTTGTATAAATGCCTGGGAGGAGATTCGAACTCCTACGCTTTTGAAGGCGCCAGCCCCTCAAGCTGGTGCGTCTGCCAGTTCCGCCACCCAGGCGCGATAACAAATTTTATCAGATAAAAAGGGGTAGGGCAAAGTATAATTAAGAGAGAGTTTCGACAATCTTTTCGAGCTTTAATCCGCGTGAAGCTTTAATTAAGATTACATCGTTGGGTTGGATCAGTTCGCTTAATTTTTTTGCCGCGGATGGTGACGTTTTATAGTGAAAAGTCTGGGGCGCGAGCTTATGTTTATTAGCCCCGTCAATAATATATTGAGCCTGATCTCCGATCCCGACTAGAATATCGATGCCGTGGCCGGCGGCAAATTTACCAATTTCTTTATGAAATTTTACTGACTTAGGCCCCAGCTCTAACATGTCACCCAGGACTGCAATTTTTCTTCCTTCGTAAGAAGCCAGCACGTTTAATGCCGCCCGCATTGAAGAAGGATTGGCGTTGTAAGTATCGTCGATGATAGTAACTCCATCCGGACGGGTAAAAATTTGCAGGCGATGGGTTGAAGGTGTGAATTTTTTTAATCCGGCTTGGATGTGTTTATCTTTTAATTTTAAAATTTTTGCTACTGCAACGGCTGCCAGCGCGTTATAAATATTATGTTTTCCGGGAAGGGCTAAACTTGAAAGCAGCAGTGCGGTGTGGTTATTTTTAGGGGTGACGTCAGCTTTGTTTTTGATGCCAAAGCTGATAACTTTTAGTTTGCGCTTTTTAGCCCGGCTCGATAGATATTTATAAAACTCGTCATCCGCGTTTAAAACCACGTATCCTTTTGGTCGCACGTGGTCGATAACTTCGCTCTTAGCTTTGGCGATATTCTTTTTTGATTTTAATTGTTTCATATGTGCTTCGCCGATGTTGGTAACCACTGCAATGGTAGGGGAGGTAATTTCTGCAATTTCCGCAATTTCGCCTAAACCCTGCATGGCCAGTTCAATCACTGCGGCGCGGTGTTTGCGGGTAAGTTTAAGTAAAGTTTTGGGAACGCCGATTTCGTTATTAAAGTTTTCTTCGTTTTTAAGCGTTTTAAATTTTTGCGATAAAACCGAAGCGAGCATGTCTTTAGTAGTAGTTTTTCCGGCGCTGCCGGTTACCCCGATGACCGGGCGTTTAAATTTTTTACGGTGGAAAGCCGCGATGTTTTGGAGAGCCTTCAACCCGTCTTCGGTTTCTAAAACGGTAGCGCCTTTTAAAATGGCTTCGGGAATAAAGGTGCGGCCGTCAAAAGCGTCACCCTGCAGAGGAATAAATAAATCGCCGGGAAGGACGGAGCGCGTATCAGTTGAAATATTTTTAAAAGTGCGTGCTTGGCGACCGGAGAGGTGCGCACGAGGGGCCGCTTTTAAAATATCTTTAAGTTTGAACACTATCTACTTAATATCTGCACTCTTCAAGAAAGCTTTATTCGATTTGTACTCTTTCATGCGTTCAATTAACTGCTCGGTGGCGTCGGATCCTTCATAATTATCGAGTACTTTTCTTAGGAGCCAGATACCTTTTAGTTCTTCTTCAGGGAGTAGTAACTCCTCGCGACGCGTGCTGGACATTTTGATATCGATGGCAGGAAATACTCGGCGATTAGCCAGTTTGCGGTCAAGATGGAGTTCCATGTTACCGGTCCCTTTAAATTCTTCGTAGACGATGTCGTCCATGCGGGATCCGGTATCAACTAAGGCGGTGGCGATGATGGTTAAACTTCCGCCATCTTCAATGTTGCGCGCGGCGCCGAAAAAGCGTTTGGGACGATATAAACAAGTTGGATCCAGACCGCCGGAAAGAGTTCTGCCGGATGGGGGAGTAACCAGGTTGTAAGCTCGAGCCAGTCTGGTAATAGAATCCAGGAGGATAAATACATTTTTTCCGGTTTCAACCAGTCTTTTTGCCGATTCAATGCAAAGTTCGGCGATCCGAATGTGATCCTCGGGCGGCTCATCAAAAGTTGAATAAATTACTTCACCTTTGACCGAGCGCTGCATGTCGGTAACCTCTTCGGGGCGTTCATCGATCAATAATACTTTAATAATTACTTCAGGATAATTTTCGGTAATACTGTTAGCAATGTTTTTCAGGATAGTGGTTTTACCGGCTTTGGGAGGAGAAACAATCATGCCGCGTTGACCGGCGCCAATTGGAGAAACTAAATCAATTAAACGCGATGCAATTGGAGCTTTCGGATATTCGAGCTGGTATCTTTCGTTAGGGAAGATTGGCGTAAGAATGTCATAAGGGATTCTTTCGCGGGCGGACTCGGGATCGCAGCCGCCGATGGCTTCGATTTTTAATAAACTGTAATACTTTTCGCCTTCTTTGGGAGGACGAATTTGCCCGGAAACCAAATCCCCGTTTTGCATGTCAAAGCGGCGAATCTGAGTTTGCGAAACGTAAATATCTTCACGGCTGGGCAGATATCCAGAAGTTCTTAAGAAACCGTAGCCTTCCGGAAGTATTTCTAAAACCCCTTTGGCGAAAATATTGCCGTTTTGCTCGGTTTGGTTTTCGAGAATTTTAAAAATCAGGTCAATCTTTTTTAGTTGTTTATAATTGGGGATCTTGGACTTGACGGCCAACTGATGCAGCTCACTTAATTTTTTACCTTCTAACTCAACGATATCCATAATGTTCCTCCTCTAGTTTTGTAAACTTATCTGGTGGTTGCTATTCTTGAAATAAATGTTGAATGCATTTGTGATTTTAGAAAAATTGATAAAATTTGCGGGTCAAGGTCACGTTTGTGAACTAATAGTATTATGTAACCTGCATAGTGTCAAGCTCGATTTTAATAATGCCGCGGAGAGGAATTGAACCTCCAAGCCTTTCGGCACATGTTCCTGAAACATGCGTGTTTGCCGTTTCACCACCGCGGCAGAATGAACTCAATCTTATCTCTTTTGCGCCTTAAGCAAGGAACCGCACTATTATGGTACATTGCAGGAATTAATACCAGAGATTCTTTTTTTGCATACTTAAGTTCCCAAACTCTTTTGTCGGGAATAATAATTCCACTAATATCAAGTAGGAATTGAATTTTCCCTTGGAGCCAAATAATATGTTCTAAGCTGCCAGACAAAAATGATGAATATATTCGTTGGCAGTTTTTATGTAGATAATCTTTGTATATTCTATATGTTCCGTCTCCGTCGAAGTGTCCGCGGAGGAAGTCTAAAAAATACGTGTCGGGAATTTTTAGTGGGCCAAGGGTTAATGATTTTCTTGGTGTTAAGCCGAGCGTGACTAACCAATTATAAAAGGAGATACTGCCGATTTGAATTCGATGATATATTTTACTTGTTTTGCCATCGGATTTTTTGCCGATTTTTATTTTTATTTCCAGGCAATCCATGGCCGTTTCAAGTAGATCGGGGTCTTTTGATGTTATGTCTATGTGTCGACCATCAGATGATAAACAACCATCTGTTGTGATTAGTCCGACAACATAGGCTAGGTTAGAATTCCAATTAGTGTTGATGATTTTTTGTTTGCCCATTGAAAAGCCTTGGAGAAAAAATGCCGAAGGAGGGAGTCGAACCCTCACGCCCGCAAAGGCTCACGATTTTGAGTCGTGCGTGTCTGCCAGTTCCACCACTTCGGCGTGACTAAAAATTATCCCATAAAAGGAGTACCTTCGCAACCGCGCCGCTATCTTGTATAATCCTCTATATGCTTAGGATTCAGGGTAATAAAATTGTCGATAATAACGGCAAGGAAATAATCCTCCGCGGGATTGCTTTGGGGGGCTGGTTGATGATGGAAGGGTACATGCTGGGTGGGGAAAATATTCCGGAAACCCGCTTTAAAGGAAATTTGGCGAAAGCAGCCGGCGTAGAAATTTTAGAAGAATTTATCTGGGAGTTCAGAAAGCGATTTATCACCGAAGAAGATGCCGAGCGCATAAAAAAGCTTGGATTCAATTGTGTCCGCATTCCGTTTAACCATAAAGTTATTGATCCGCGCGGCATGGAATTATTAAAACAGGCGGTTGCCTGGTTTACTAAACGCAAAATCTATGTGATTTTAGACATGCATGCGGTCCCCGGTTGTCAGAATAAAGACTGGCATGCCGATTCCTGCGGCGAAATGTTATTTTACTCCCAAAAAGAAAACCAGGATCGTTATGTTGATTTATGGAAAGAGCTTTCTAAGGTTTTTAAAAATGAAGAATACGTTGCTGCTTACGATATTATGAACGAGCCGGTGACGCAGGATCTCGAAACGCTCAAAGAGGCCTACCGCGCAGTTATCAAAATCGTTCGCGACCAGGATGACCAACATATTATCTTTTTAGAGGGCAATATGTGGGCGCAGGAAGTAGAATTTTTAGCAGATATTGTAAATGAAAATCGTAATAACAATGTCGCCTTAAGCGTTCACTTTTACGAGCCAGTTGAATTTGTTTTTAATCAGGATTCATCTTTAAAATATCCCGGGGTGGTCAAAGGTAAATCATGGAGCAAAGATTCCATTCACCAAAAACTTTCATCATATGCAAAATACGATGTGCCGATCTATGTGGGGGAGTGGGGTGTAGCTTCGGACGCTGCCGATAGAGGTGCCTACGATTGGGTAAAAGATACATTAAAGGTTATGGATGATCTTAAATACCACTGGACTTATTGGACCTATAAATCGGTAAAGGGAATGCAATTCCCGGATGGTTTATATCAATGTTCTGCGCCGGAAAATATATTGGCGGGAATGGATAAGATTGCCGCGCAGTTAACCTCAGACAAAAAGAAATTTTACCAGCATTTGGATACGAAGAAGTTTAATTTGAATGAAAAGGTAAAGCAAATAATTAGTTAGTAAGCCTACCCGTTTTCAAAAATCCCCATTTTGCGGAATTTATTATAGCGGTCAGCGATCAGCTCGCGGCTGGTCATGTGCATCAGCGGTTTTAGATTTGTTAGAATAGCTTTTTTTATGTTTTGCGCCGTTAATTTGGTGTCCTGATGTGCGCCGCCGATGGGTTCTTTAATGATTTCATCAATTACGCCCAGTTTCAGAAGATCCTTCGCGGTAATTTTCATGGCTTCCGCGGCGAGGCTGGCTTTGGTTGCGTCTCTGAATAAAATCGAAGCGCAGCCTTCTGGTGAAATTACTGAATATATTGAAAACTCAAGCATCATAACTTTATTTCCCATCCCGATCCCCAACGCCCCGCCGGATCCGCCTTCACCGGTGATGATGGTGATAAACGGAACGTGCAACTCTGCCATGGCGCGCAGGTTTTTAGCGATAGCTTCAGCCTGGCCGCGCTCTTCGGCGCCGATTCCGGGGTAAGCGCCGGGAGTATCGACAAAGGAGATGATTGGTTTGCCAAAACGGTCGGCTACGCGCATCACGCGTAAAGCTTTGCGATAACCTTCGGGCTGAGCCATGCCGAAGTTGCGGGCAATATTTTCTTTGGTATTTTTACCTTTTTGATGGCCAACTACGACACAAGAGAGATCGTCTAATTTGCCGATGCCGCAAATCATGGCGGGATCGTTCGAAAAGTTACGGTCGCCGCGCAGTTCTACAAAGCCTTCAAAGATTTGGCCGATATAATCCAAGGTGGTGGGACGGCCCATGTGGCGGGCCACCTGAACGGTTTGGAGTGGAGTAAGTTCAGCAAAAAGTTCACGACGGGTCTTTTGAATTCGTTTTTGGATGAGCTTGGTTTCTTCTTCAAGATTAATTTTGCCGTGACGGGCCATTTTTTGCAGATCTTCTATCTTTTTGTAGAGCTCTGCAATTGGTTTTTCAAACGGTAATAAAGATTTATAATCTAATTCCATTACTCACCTTTAAAATCAAAAAAGCTTAAGATATTGGTTAAAACCTTTTTGAGATCTTTTCTGGGGGATACGATATCGACCATGCCGTGCTCCTCTAAATATTCGGAACGTTGAAACCCGGCCGGAAGCTTTTGGCGGATGGTTTGTTCAATAACCCGGGGGCCGGCAAACCCGATTAAAGCGTTTGGTTCAGCAATATGAATATCTCCCAGCATAGCGAAGGAAGCGGTCGTCCCTCCGGTAGTGGGATCGGTCAAGACACATATATACGGAATACAGTTTTCGCGCAGTCTCCCTAATGCGGATGAGGTTTTGGCCATCTGCATTAGAGACATAATGCCTTCCTGCATGCGGGCTCCGCCGGAAGATGAGAATATAATGGCCGGAATTTTGCGGTGCAGGGCATGTTCAAAAAGGCGGGTAACCTTTTCGCCCACCGCGGATCCCATACTGCCTCCCATAAAACTAAAGTCCATAGCACCTACGGCCACCGACCACCCGTTAATTTTTCCTTCTCCGGTAACAATTACTTCGGGAAGCCCGGACTTCATCTCGGCGTCTTTTAGTCTTTTGGCGTAAGGCTTGCTGTCGACAAAACTTAAAAAATCGGTAGATTTGATATGGGGGTTAATTTCTTCGAAAGTGCCTTCATCTACGGTGAATGAGATGCGTTCCGAGGCAGAAAGTCTGAAATGATAATTGCACTTGGGGCAGACCTTCAGGGCGGTTTCGAGGTCTTTACTATATATAGTAGTGCCGCAACGATAGCACCTGACCCACAAATTTCCGGGGATATCGAGCTTTTCGCTCGTGTGCGCCTGGGCTTTGCGTTTTTTCTTCTTTTTGAAAAAGTCGTGAATTGAGATAGTCATATTGACAATTAGAAAACGTGTGGTATTATACACGCTGTTTGCTAGCACTGTAAAGCAATTCGGAGGACTTAAAATTGGCTAACATAAAATCTGCAAAAAAGAAGATCAAAGTTTCCTACAGAAACCAGCAAAGAAGGAAAAAAGTAGTGGTGGCGGTCAAAGCCGCTTTCAAGGTGGCAGAGCGCGCCATTACTAAAAAGGCATCCGAAGCTGCCGACCTAGTAAAGAAAGCCTGCAAGGCCATCGACAAGGCAACTTCTAATAAAATTTACCACAAAAATACTGCAGCCCGACATAAATCCAGATTGGTTAAGAAGTTAAACAAGATCAAAGCCTAAATGGATCACATTAACCTCAAAGCTTTCGCCAAGATTAACCTCTCGTTAAGAGTTTTGGATCTACGCAGCGATAAATATCATAATCTTGACTCCATCATGCAGTCGATTTCTCTACATGACATCGTAAAAATCAAAAAAGTCCGTAAAGGAATCCATCTTACCTGTAGCTCAAAGAAAATTCCGTGTGATAATAAGAATACTGCATATAGGGTGGCGGAAGCGTTTATAAGGACCAGAGACCAGAGACTAGAGACCAGAGACAATGGAGTAGAAATTACCATCGAGAAAAATATACCGATCGGAGCGGGGTTAGCGGGTGGCAGTGCGGATGCCGCGGCAGTACTATTTGGCATGGATCATCTTTTTGGCACTAATTACGCATTGAGTAAGCTTCAGGAAATGGGAGGAAAGATTGGTTCAGATATTCCTTTTTGTTTAGCTGGCGGACGGGCGCGAGTGATGGAGCGGGGCGATAAAATTGAAAAACATGAAGTTAATGATAAAAAATTGGTGGTGGTGGTTAATCCGGGCTACGGAGTTTCTACAAAATGGGCTTATGAAGAGTTAGATCGGGTGCGGGGTAATAAGGGCGTATCTAAAAATCCCAATCCTGACCAATATGTAAATGATTTTGAAGATTTAGTGATGAGTAAACATCCTGAAATTACCGTAATCAAAGAAAAATTAATGCAGCTGGGCGCAGAATTTGCGCAGATGACCGGATCGGGACCTACGGTGATTGGCTTATTTTCAAATAAAGAAGTTGCTTCAAAAGTTTTCGAAGAAATAATCAACTCTTATCCCACTACATATTTAGCTGAATTTGAAAATCGAGGCGTGAAGGTTATTGCCTAGCGTTGCGACTGTTAGATTCCCAGATTATATTTTTAGAAAGAGTAACCGTACCATCATTGGCGATGGCTGCGTTTCCTTCTCCTCCGGGACCAACCGAATAGACAATAAAATAGCGGCCGTTGTTGGATACGTCATATTTATACGGAGCTTTAGTGAAGGGATCGATTAAAACCTTGTCAATAATGGGGCGGGAAGTATTAACTAATTTATGTTGCCAGGCGATGGATTCGTCCGGATAGGTTCCGGTGCTGCGATAATATGATTCGCAGGCAATTTTTAGTACCCGCAAGTCACCTTCGGCTTGGGTTTTTTGGGATTCTTCACGCATGCTCATAAAAGAAGGAATGGCGATACCAATTAAAGCCACGATCACGGCTAAGATGATAACGAGTTCAAGTGCAGTGAAACCTTTTTTTCTCATGATAAATTTGTTCCTATCTAAATTGACGCAAAAGTAACGGTACTATATAATTTTGGTTAGTGCTTGTCAAGAAAGGCAGGCCGTAAGGTAAATCAGATTGAACCCAATAGTACTCTATATTTTATTATTTATTTTAGGCGCCTGCGTTGGCAGTTTTTTGAATGTTTGTATCTCGCGCCTGCCCAAAGATCAATCCGTTGTCTTTCCGCCTTCCCACTGTCCGCACTGCCGGAAACGTTTGAAATATTATGATTTGATTCCGGTTTTGAGTTACTTGATCTTAGGCGGGAAGTGCCGCTACTGTAAAAAAGCTATTTCTTTGCGTTATCCGGTAGTTGAATTGCTTTCGGCGGCGGCCTTTGTAATTATGTATTTGTGCGGTTTTGATATTATTCATTATGTTTTTTATTTGTTTTTCCTGTTGTTGCTCATCATTATATTTTTTACTGATCTGGAGGAGGAAATCATTCCTGATCAGGTAATAATTTTAGGGATTATTGCCGGCCTGTCGTATAGTTTTTATTACGGCGTGATTGTGAATGCATTGGTTGCCATGTTAATCGGGGGCGGCTTCTTTTTTATGGTTTATAAGATTGCGTACTGGTATTACAAGAAAGAGGGTTTGGGGCAGGGGGATATTAAATTGGGGGTGATGCTGGGGGCTTGCTTAGGGATTCCCGGGTTAATTGTATGTTTATCGGTGGCGTATATTATTGGGGCCGTGGTTTCAGCTTTTTTGCTAGCGCTAAACTTTAAAAAGTTAAAAGACCGCATTCCTTTTGGTCCGTTTTTGGTGATTGGAGCGGTTTCTAGCGTATTTTTTGCCGGGCGTTTAATTGGAATGTACTTAAGCTTATTTCGATAGATTTTTTGTGGTATAATTTCCGGGCTAGATGAAGGTAGCGCTGGTGAAACAAAGGTAAAATGGTAAAAATCAAGAAAAATCGATGGGTCAAGCTTCTGTTTAATCCTGGTGTCATCATAACGCTCTTCTTATTCTTTTATTTAATTTTCTTAATCCGCGGCGATCTGGTAAAATACTTCGAGCTGATCAGCGAGAAAAAGTTTATCCAGAAAAGCATTTTAGCGGAAGAAAACTTAAAGCAAGCGTACCTGGCGGAACTTAAACAGCTAGATCAATCCGATTATATTGAAAAATTAGCCAGATTGAAGCTGGGGCTGGTTAAAAAGGGCGAAGTGGGTTATAAAATTTATTAAAAAGGAGATGGAACAATAAAATGCCGGTAGATATAGGAACAGTTGTTGCAGGAAAGATTACGGGAATCACTAAGTTTGGAGCTTTTGTCGAACTTCCGGAGGGTAAAGTAGGGTTGGTGCATATTTCTCAGGTTGCCGGAACATTCGTTAAAGACATTAACGAGTTTGTAAAAATTGGCGACCAGGTTAAGGTTAAAGTTTTGGGTGAGCCCAAACCTGGCAAATATGATCTATCAATGAAGCAAGCTGCGGAACCAAGCGCGCCGGATGCCGCGGGGCCTCCCCGCCCGCGACCGGAAAGAAGAGCGTATGGTAAACCAAAAGAAATGCATCCTCCCGGATCTTTCGAAGATAAAATCACCCAATTTTTAAAACAAAGCGAAGAAAAACTGCTCGACGTTAAACGCAACATACAGTACAAAACCGGCGAGAGAAAAAAAGGCAAAACCAAACTCAAAAAAACCTAATATATGGGCAAGTGGCGGAACGGTATACGCTGTGGACTTAAAATCCATTCTCCGCAAGGGGGTGAGGGTTCGACTCCCTCCTTGCCCAGTTCTCTCCTAAAACATATGTTCCCTTCTCATGTTTTGCAATCCAAACACCATAAAAAAGTTGCTCATCACACTCGGACATATGCAACCCTTCCGCTCGCTTCGCTGAACTCGCCCCGATTTCATCGGGGCTCAAACAGCAGCTTCGCTACGCTCCAGGGCGCATATGCTCCTCGTGGATACAATGAAACCTTTTACGAGTGGTGTTTGGATTGCTGAATACCGATTGGTCTACATATGTTTAATGGATTAACTGGGAAGAGGGTTCTTTGGCGATGGGAAAGAGTGTTATAATTACCCCATGAAAAACTTTATATTAATTCTCGCTATATTAATCGCCGTAGTGGTTGCGAATATTATTGTTTTCAATATGGGCAAGGGGATTGGGTCGGTGCCGGAGCAATATCGGATTGGGGTGCCGTTTGATTTGGAAGAAGAGGATGTGGCGGAGTTTAAGGATGCGGGGTTGTCCATTGAACTGGATCATTTAGTATTTGAAATGATCGTTGGGGATGCGACGGAGGGTCGGCCGGCGGGGAGTGGAGCGGCGGTTGATCTTTATGTAATCAAAAACGGACAAAAAACCAAAATCAGTTTAAGCATTGCTCCGGCAGGATATGAAGTTCAATCACAGGATAAAGTAGATGGATACGTAATTACTTTACTGGAAGTATATGAGAAAATAAGTAAAGTTGATGACTCGATAAAGTATTTTGCTAAATTGAGAGTGGACTAGCTAATCCCCAATGTCTCAATCTTCGTAGCTAACACGCGTGGGGCCAGACCCAATAATCTAGAAGCTTTTTTGATGTCTCCGCTGGATTTCTCGAGGGTTTTTTTGATAAAGGCTTTTTCAAAACTGGTTTGCATTTCGTCGTAGGTTAAGTCTTTGCCTTCTTTTGATCCGTAAAATGATGGAGAACCTACTAATATTTCGAGCGGCAGTTCTTTAACCTGGATCAGCTCGTTGGTGGTTTTAAGAACCAGCAGCTCAACCATTGAGCGTAGCTCATCTACGTTGCCGGGAAAATCGTAAGAAGACAAGATGTCGATCGCTTCGTTAGTTAGCCCGGTAATTTTTTTGTGATGGATGATTTTAAATTCTTCGACAAACTCGTTAATCAGGAGGGGGATGTCGGTGGTGCGGCCCGCCAGACGGGGCAGGTCAATGGTTTCCTCCGCGATGATTTCCAATAGTTTTTTATTGAACTTATCTTCTTCCGCTAATTTTTTTAAATCTTTGGTGGTGGCGCAAACCAGGCGGCAGTTAAATTTAATGGGCGAAGATGAGTCCTGACGAGTAAATTGCTGATTAGTCAGGGTATCGGCTAAGACTCCCTGAAAACTAAGCGGAAGATTTTCGATGTTGTTAATAAATAGAATTCCGTCAGTGGCCTTTTCTAAAAGGCCGATTTGTTTTTCGAGCGATACGGTAGAAGATCCGGTGCCGCGGCCAAAGAATAGGGCGTTAAGTTTTTGCGCAGATACATTGGCTTTTAGATTTTCCACTACTAAAACACTGTGGTTTTGATTGCTCTTTTTTTGGATCAGACGGGCTACGCTTTCTTTTTCGGTCCCGATCGCGCCTTTAACTAAAACATTGGCGGCGGATTTTGCAATTTTGTCGATTTTATTTTTTACCAGTTGAATTTTATCTGAGCTGCCGATCAGTTCCGGCGGGCTGATTAAATACTGGGCAACTTGCCTGACGTTTTTCGATTCTTTGACGATGGCTTTTTTCTTTAAGACGTTGGCAACCATGTTGGTGATTTGTACCACGTCGAAAGGTTTGATTAAGTAGTTGACCGCGCCGGTTTTAATCGCTTCCCCGGCTTTTTGTACGTCGTTGACAGCGGTGACCATCACTACTTCTACATTGGGGTCAATTTCTTTGATTCTTTTTAGCGCCTCCAGCCCGTTCATGCCGGGCATGCGCACGTCTAAAAAAACCATGTCAATTTTTTCGTCGACTAATTTTTTAAGTGCGGATTCGCCGGTGGCGGCCAGGTGGAGGGCGTAGGGGCCTTCGAGAATTAATCGAAAAGACTCGCGGATGCTGAGCTCATCATCAACGACCAGGATGGTGTTTTTGGGAGATTCCATACCTAGCATTGTATTATTTTGCGAACTTATCTGCAATCATTAATGCAGATTTTCGAAGATGCGGATCACTTTTGATGCCGTGCATAATGGTTTTGGTCATTTGGGTTGCGCCGGCGGATTTAACAAAAGTTGCTCCAAACTCAGCCGCCAACGCCATGCGCACGATTTTTTGCAGGGTCATCTCGATGGAATCGTCGGAGCTAAGTTCGTGAGCTAATCCTTTTTCGAACTCTTCTAGTTTGCTTTGTTCTTTTGGGTCATTATCTAAATCCTTTAGGCTCATACCTTCCGTAAATAAAAATGAGAGCCAGGGACTTTTAGCTTTTTCGGTCGGTTTACTTTTTTTATGAAATTGATTTTGCATTTTTACCACCTCTGCCTTTAATATAGCAACTTTTTTGCCAGATTGTCAATTTATGCAAAATTTGCTGATAGACTGCTAAAAACCATGTTTTTAGAACAATTTTGTGCACAAATTTATGTGCATTTGGAAGAATTGAATACAAAATTTTGTGCAGATTTAGTTGCTTTTATTCTTTTTTTCTATGGTGAAGAGAGTATTGCGGTGGATTCCCAGTATTTCGGCCGCTTTAGATTTACTGCCGCCGGCTTTTTGGATGGCTTTTTTTATAAAATCGGATTCGAAACGTTGTGAAGCTTCTTTGAGGGAGAGGTCAAATAAATCTTCTTTGCTGCCGGCTTGAGTTTTTAATATTTCTGAAGGAAGTTTTTCTTTAAGCAAATATTCTTCTTTGGATAGGGCGACTAATCTTTCCATTAAGTTTTCCAGTTCTCGCACGTTGCCGGGCCAATCGTAAGCCATAAGTTTTTGGAGAGAGTCTTTTTGAAAGCCTTTTGCTTTTTTGTTAAATTTCTTGTTAAAAATATTTAAAAAGTGATTAATTAGCAGCGGAATATCTTCGGGCCGTTCCTTAAGCGACGGCAGATTAATCGGAATGACGTTTAATCTAAAAAAGAGATCTTCTCTAAAGTCTCCTTTGCTGACCATTTCTTTAAGATTATTGTTAGTGGCGGCGATAATTCTTGCATCTACCGGGATGAGTTTGCTGCCGCCCACTCGTTCTACTTCTTTTTCCTGGATGACACGCAGCAGTTTGGCCTGCATCGGGAAGGGGAGGGTGCTGATTTCATCTAAAAATAAAGTTCCGCCCGAGGCCAGTTCAAATTTTCCGATCCGGCGGTCCATGGCGCCGGTAAAGGCGCCCTTTTCGTGACCAAACAGTTCGGACTCAATTAAGTTTTCGGGAATGGCGGCACAGTTAACCGTAACAAAAAGATGATCTTTTCTGCCGGAGCGGTTATGGATGGCGCGTGCCACTAATTCTTTGCCGGTTCCGGAGTCCCCGGTGATTAAAACCGTAGAACTATTGTTGTCTGAAACATCTTCAATCAGGCTGAAGATTTCTTTAATTAGAGAACTTTGGCCCACAATTTTTTCAAACCCGCGTTCGGCTTCGACCACCGATTTAAGATAAAGATTTTCTTTAGAGAGGCGTCTTTTTTCGAGCGCGTTTTTCACTATGGATTGGATCGAATCAATATCAAACGGTTTGGTGATGTAATCATAAGCGCCGATTTTCATGGCTTGTACCGCGGTGCCCACTGTAACCACGGCGGTAATCATAATCACGTCGATCGAATCATCAATTTCTTTGATGGTTTTTAAGGTTTCGATTCCGTCCAGTTCAGGCAGGCGAATGTCTAAAAGCACCAGATCGAGCGGTTTCTTTTTTGCAATTTCAACTGCTTCGCGTCCGGTTTTAGCGGTAATGACTTTGTAATCTTCCTGCAGCATCATGCGTACGGTGTCGCGGATGCTTTTTTCGTCGTCCACTACTAAAATTGTGTAATTTTTATTCATGCCGTTTGTCTTTCCTTTGCGGCCGGGATGTTTAACTGCTTGCGATAATCAGCGACGGCGCGGCGGCTAACTTTAATGCCGCGCTCCTGTAGTTGGTTTTTAATTTTTTCATCGCTGATCGGATGATCTTGACTTTCAATCTGAATGATTTCTTCAATCAGCTCTTTCATTTTACGTTTCGAAATCCCCATCCAAGATCTTTGACAGAGATTTTTTAGATGATAAAGCCCTTTTTGCGTCTGAATGTATTTTGCGGCGAGTGCCCGGCTTACCGTTGATGGGTGTACGTCGACTTCCTGGGCGATTTCTTTTTGTAGAAGCGGGCGGACCCAGTTTTCGCCTTTTTTAAAGAAAGCGATTTGATGCTTAACGATGTAGGCTGCGATTTTATTTTGAGTTTCCTGGCGTTTTTTTACTCCTTCGACTAATTCCTTGGCTCGTTCCATCTTTTCCTTAAGATATTTAATGGTTTCTTCGTCTTTGGTTTCTTTCAGTATTTTTTCGTACTGCGGGCTGATCTTTAAGGTGGGCCCGTACTTTTCTTCAAGGTTTAAGACAAAAGGTTTTCCGTGTTCGTCCTCCTCGTAAGCAAAGGAAGGAACGAGATGTCTTTCTGCTTCGGCAAAGATTGAACCCGGCTTAGGATTTAAGTTGTTTTTAATGAATTCGGCTACTTGCTTAACGCCTGCTTCACGGATGCTTAGCGATTCTGCGATTTTTTGGAAATGACCTTCGGCTAAAGCTTCGAGATGTTTTTGGATAATGGTTTCGACAATCGTTTCGAGCTGGTCGTTTTGAAAATTGTGTTCGCGCAACTGGATTAATAGACATTCTTTTAAGTCGCGGGCGCCGACGCCGTCGGGCTCAAAGGTCTGGATGATCTTTAGGATTTTATCTACAGTTGGCCGCGAAACGTTAAAATCTTTTTCAATTTTTTCGCGTACTTCCGGATAATGGAGGAGATAACCATCGGGGTTGATGCTTGAAATTAATGCTTCAGCGATTTGATGATTTGGTTCGGAAAGTTTTTCGAAATCCAGCTGGGTTAATAAATATTTCTCAAGCGTTTGGTGCTCGTCGCCGATGTTCTCGATGCCGGGCAGGTCTTTGAAATCCAGTTGTTTTTTCTGACTGGGATGGGAGCCGATATAATTAATGAGCCCTACGTATTCGTCCTGGTGCTCAACTTCGAGCATGACATTTTCTTCGGATTCTTGTTTGATTTTTTCTAATAGATCCTGGTAGGGGAGGTTTAAAAGCTTAAGCATGGCCAGCATCCTTGGGGCCAGGGTGAGCTCCAGCGTTTGCTCAAGGCGTTGATCAATATGTTGACTTACGTTTAAATCCATTTTTATCCCGGCCTTTTAAGGCCCTCATCCTTTTTATTTTAGCACTTTCATTTTCGATGAGCTAACGATTAAGCTTCATCGTCAAGCGTAAACGGCATTTCTGTAAATAAAGCAATTTCCACCCGGTCGACAAATTTTTCTTTTAATTCTCTCTGGAGATTTTCGACCATGGTTACTTCAATCGGCGAGCCGATGGGAAGCGTTATTTCGTATGTTTGGGTGTCATTTCTGATTTCGCGTTCCATGTCGAATTCAACTTCACCAAACAATGCCCGCAGTGGGCTAATAATTTCTACGGTGGGAGTAGTGCGCAATTCCGATTCCCAGGATCTCCGGTTTTTGATTATGATATTAAATGCGTAATATACATATTCATCTTCCGCGTTTTCTCTAATTTTTTCAATTATATATTCGGTGGCAGCCGCGGCAGAATGCAGGCCAAAGCCAACCAGATCGTCTCTGATCTTATCCAGCGGAACACTGGCGGGTAGATCGGTTTGATGACGATATAAATCTTCAAGGGTTAAATGATATTGCTGTAGAGCCTCGTTGAGGGCGTATTCTGCATAAAGTTTTCGGGTTTCTTCATCCTGGGCTTTGAGCCAGCGCCTAAGTCCACGGACGGCAACCAAAGAGATGGGCATATTTTGCTGTAAGCGGGCAAGGTGATCTCCCAGGTATAATTCTTCCTGAGTATTGATGGTTACTGTAGCAACTTTTTTCCCCATGGGTTGGTGGGGATTGGCGATGGGAGAGGGGCCAAAATAGGTGCCATCCGGATTAAAATGCATTCCCCTGCCCACGTGCCAGGCTGCTTCAAAGGGAGTAAGATTTGGCGGTAATATGCAGTCGTAAGTATTAGGATTGCTGGGTCCGGTTACTCTTACGGTTACCCGGGTAGCTTCACTTAATGCATCAATAAGATTAAAACGTGCTTCGAGATTACTCAGCTGAGGATCCAGCAGTTCGAACAGGAAATGTGAATCAATTATGGCCAGCGGCGGCCGGGTATATTTTCCGTCCTTATACGCTTCGGCCATAATTCCCTGCTCGGCAACTTTTTGCATCTCGGGAGTGCGGATTTGAAATCTGATGGTAACCGCGTTGCCGCTTTCGTCTACCGCTTCAACTGCAGTATGTAAAGACTGGTAACCGTTTAATTTTGGATCATCGATATAATTTCTGAAGTAGCGGTTAAGCGGCACAACCCTTTTGCTGTTGATTTCTAGCTGGTGAACCTGAGATAACATTTCAAAACAGGCGGTGCGGTCCGGGACAATGATTTGCATCATGGCCACATCGTGCAGGGGATGGGCCATAGACTTTACGCCGGTATATAATTCTCGATTTATTTCTACGTTGCGCAATTCAAAGGGAGTGCGCGGATGTTTTTGAGTTTCAATGTTATAATTCTTTCCGGTTGCTTCAATTGCTGCAGATACCTGATCTAATAAAGGACCGTACTCTTGCATAGTGGTATCTATTGTTTCTCTTAATCTTTGGAACTTGTCCGGCTCAAGAATGCTGAAGGCTAAATTCGAAATTCTGCGTGCGGCACGCATGCTTCCCATAATATAAAGTAAGGGGAAATGGATGCGTAGTGCTTCCTGCGCTTTTTTCGTTCTTATCATTTGACTTAAGCCTTTTTCAGAGAGAATGCAAGCCCTATCTTCGGCCGCAATTAAGGCAACCCGGGGATCAACGAGCCAATATAAAATTAGTTTAATTTGCGTATTGATTTCTTCCGCGGCTTTGTCCGGGTGAGATTCCATTTCGTTGATAAACGTGATGAGTGCTTCTCTTATTGGTTCCCGAGCTCTTTCCTCAAGGCGCCGTTTTAAGTGTACGAGGGTAGTTTTAGCATCAATTTCCGGGTTTGAAATTTTGGTTTTCCCGTCTACCAGAAAAGCGACTCCCGGTCCAAATTCGGCTTCCATTTGTTTCAATGTGTAAGGCGAATCTTCTACGGTATCGTGTAGCATGTCGGCACATAGCACCGTGGTGCTGCATTCATGTCTGAATTGGGAAGCAAATTCGCATACGTCGATCGAATGTGCAACATCATCTCTTCGTTTTATCCCTTGCGCTAGTTCTTCCGGGGTGGGAACGTATTTTCTTTTTCTTCCTCTTAAATAGTAAAGTGCAGCGCCGCTGGCGGATAAAAAAGTGTCTCTATCAAAGGTTGCTTCGCTTTGTTTGGCATCTTTTGCTGCCTGATTGCACAGCGCTAATATTCGGTCGCGGTGTTCTGGTTTTGAATTTAGGGCAATTTGTTTAAAAAGATATCTTCTAATGTTTATCAGGTGAGGTTTTTTTGTAAGGTCTTGAGGAGATTCAAGAATGCTTATTTCCTGTAGCCCGCCTATTCTCGAAGATAAATGTAAGGCAATGGTTGATGTAGCATTTATGATGTGTCTTATAGGAGCATTGGATGGTGTTGTAGGAGGCAACAATGTTCTTTTTCTAAGAACAGGCAAGCCTGTCCTAGGGCCGGGTTTGTTGGGTGGGGGCACACGACCAGCCATTGTTTCCTCCTTTAAATAAAACTTTGGTGCGGCCTTTAAGTGTAGTTAATCTCGAGGTTAATCTGCAAAACAGCCTTTTAGCATATTTATCTCGTCAAAAAGCCCCGCCGATTTCACCTTTCGGGGCAGTTTTTTTTGTGTTATAATCAAGTTTAACTAAAGTCGCGTAAGCGGCTTTTTTAGCGCTCGGGCATCATAACCCGAAAGATAATTGATAATTGAATAGTAACTATAAAAAGCGACAAATAGGCAAGCCAACTTCTTGTCGCGGGGTAGAGCAGCCTGGTAGCTCGTCGGGCTCATAACCCGAAGGTCCTTGGTTCAAATCCAAGCCCCGCTACAAGAAGAAAAAGGTTTTCTTTGTCGCTTTTTATTTAGATGTATCTGTCGGGCTCATAACCCGATGGTCCTTGCGAGCGAGTGATTCAACTCCACTCCACGCGCAGCGCGCCCCGCTAAAATCAACTATGTTATAATATCCCCGCTATGAAAATTGGTTTAGTTTCGGATAGTCACGGCAATATTGGCATCTTGAAAAATGCAATTAAAAAGCTAGTGGATGCCAAAGTTGACCTCATTATTCATCTCGGCGATGACTCGACTGACATGGATACGATTAAATCCTCGGTTCCGTGCGATTTGATAATAATTCCGGGAGTTTTTGAGGAGGTTTATCAGCATCCGGGAGAAGCACACCGCCTCATTAAAACTTTTGAAGGTCTTAAGTTTTTAATTACCCACACCGCCGAATCCCATAAAAACGATTTATCGGACGAGATAAAGCCGGAAGAAATCGTGGCCAAAAAGGAAGTAGATGTGGTTTTACACGGTCACACGCATGTTCCGCGGGATGAAGTAAAAAAGGGGATAAGATTTATTAATCCCGGCCATCTTAAACCCGATGACAAACGAGGATTCAAACCTTCTTATGCTATTTTGGATGTAAACGATAAAAATATCGATGTAAGAATTATTGAAGTTTAGTTATGCGCTTAAATATTCGGGTTATTCCCAACGCCAAAAAACAAAAAATCGTAAAAGAAGAAAATCGTTATAAAGTTTATCTCAATGCGCCGCCGGTAGAGGGGAAAGCCAATAAAGCTTTGATTGAGTTTTTGGCTGAGCATTTTAAAGTTAAAAAACGACAGATTAAGATTATCCGGGGAGACAAAGGTAGAGATAAAACCGTGGAGATAGAAAACAATGGATGAAAAAATAACTAATATATTATTGCGTGGTGTTCCGGGGTGCGGCAAAACCACTTTAATTAAAGAAATTATCGGCCGGCTTGGAAATGTTAATGCGCAGGGCTTTTATACTTCTGAAATTCGCGAAGACGGCGAAAGAAAAGGTTTTAAAATTACGACTTTAAACGGCGATGAATCAATTTTGTCACACGTAGATTTCAAGGGGCCCCATAAAGTTGGTAAATATACGGTTAATGAGGAAAACCTGGAAGATGTAGGTGCGGATGCGTTGATTAAAGCCCAGCGGGATGCGGATGTGATCGTGATTGATGAGATTGGCAAGATGGAATTATTTTCTGAACTGGTGAAACTGTCGATTGTTGAAGCATTAGCTAGTTCAAAGATTGTTTTGGGCACCATCATGAGTAAAAAAGATGAATTCGCGGATAAAATTAAAGACCGCGAAGATACTATTATTATAGAAGTCACTAAGGAAAACCGCGACAAGCTTACGGATGAGATCATCAAAATAATTACCGACCTCTTAAGCTGATTTTGGCCCCCAAAAAGTGAAATTTCCTCCCCAAATTGTCGATATATATAGTAGGAAACGCAGTATGTTTAATGGAGGAAAAAATGAGCAAAATCAAAGGAAATCCGGTATATAGAAGGATGATTAACGAATGGACAACTGCTCTTCGGCAAAGAAGCGCAATCCCTGCTCCAAGGCGATCCGGTGCAATCACTAGTTCCTTACCGGATATGTCTTTTGGCTATAGGTCTGATTTTGTGATAAATAGGCATAGGGTAGCGGAAGGAATTTTTGCTCAGTTTGTTGAACAAAGCAGGTTTTGTCTTCTGGATAATCGCGGAGCACTTTCTTCTGATATAGAAAGATCTCCATTTATTGCGTTGTTGAGAGATGGTTCGATAATTTTGACGGGCACTCCGGACAATAAAAACGTAAGAGATGTGGTGGTGCATTTTACGCCGGAAGGTAATCGTTGGAGAGTGCTTCAAAAATGTATGGTTAATGCTACTCGTTTGGGAGAAGCCTTAACGGTAGTAAGGGTTGGAGAGAATAGTCCGCGCATCAATGCGGAAGTGCTGGAGGCGGCAACCATTTGTCCTCCGCTGAGAATTAGTCTTCGGCCTACCGGGTTCCATGCCGGCAGAGCGCAGATTATTGGAAGGCTGTTAAACGATAAAGGTTTAATTTAGTATTTTTAAGATACCCTTGGAGGTACAAAAGTGGTTCGTATTGTTGGAAGACCGAGAATCCCCTCTCATCGTGAGTCAATTATGGCTACCTGGAATGGAAGGGCCCAAAGACGATCCGCCTCCCGTACCCCTTCGCCGAGAGAAAGCTCAAGTGCTTATCGCCAACGGGAACAACATGCATATGGTGCGGAACTGCACTTTAAGGTGATAGCTTTAAGAGATGCAAATCCAAATGGTAATTTTAAAAGTTTGCTTCCCTGGGGAGCATCGGCACACTTTGAAAATTTAGCGCGCGTTAAATTTCCCGGCCTGAATAATGTAAAACGTCGTACTCAATATACTGAAGTTTACGAAGCGCCGGTGACGGCTAAGTTCAAACCGGCAGCTATATCCGCTTAATTATTACATAAGCAAAAATAATTGCCCCAAATTCTGCAATTCTTAACCCCGTTTGCCGATATATTTATGTATAAATATTAAACTGCGAAGTTTTTTGCTTCTGCCTTTCCCCGGTAAGGTACGCGAAAGGGATAATCATGGTTGTGTCATTAGCAACAAAAAATGCTGGTATTAGGAAAACGGTTCTTCCTGCGCAGATTCAGATGCGTAGGTGGCGCAATCAAGGAATTTTTCGGGGCGCCCATAAAATTATTGAAGGCCGTTTTAATACTAATGACTTAAGAAATTGTCTACTTAGAGATATGCGTCGCGATGAAGTATTTTGTCGATCGTATGAAGTATATAACGGAAGATTGAATGTCATTGTTATTGCCAACGATGGTAAAAAAATGCGAGACACTTTAGGGTTAAATGGCCGAGAAAGACTTTTGGTAGCAGTCAGACAAGAAGAGACTTCGAATGGAATCAAAAGAAAAGTTTTGTATGGTTGGGACTGGAGCGAAGCTTCTACCTGGGGCATTATGAGTCAATCTTGTATTAGCCTGGTCATAGCTGAAAAAAGGGTCGGTAGTACTGATTGGCAAATATTGCGTAGACCTAAAAGATTATCCGGTTTAACTACGAGACAGGAAATGCGGAGAGAACGCCAGCCTACGATTGATGTTTTAAACGGAAAATTAAAGCCCCATGAACATTATGGCCGTTGGTTTACGGTAACCACTAGTACTTCGGATGGACACACAAAAAAATATATCCAGTACGCTACCGGCAAGGGTGCTGAACCGATGATCCATGGTTTTAAGGGATTGGATAAAGTTTATGCCATTTTTTATCGAGTTAACCGCGGGACAGAACATTGGACCGTAGTTAATTTTTATGATCGGGAAGTTAAGCCGGAAGATTACGCGGATCCGATTAAAGTTGCGGTGGTATCCAGAAGATGCAATCGGGGATACGGCTGGAGTAAATGGAAGCCTTTGGCAATACCAGAAATTATTTATGCAGACGGACGCAGTCCTTCGCAGCAAAGGGATGTTGACATAAGAAGGGTTTCAAATTTCTTGTTAGAAGATTATGAAGCCGGGCACCATCTTGACCTTTTATTACCAAATATAGTTGATAGGGAAGGTTGCATTCGTCTACGAATAACCGGCAGATCCCTGGCTTTTAAGGGTTACGGAGATTATATTGGAAAACCGGTTTTTGGAAGAATATTAGCTGGCCAAGACCGCAAAGAAATTAGTTTTTGGCCGAGTGCAGAGGTAAGAAATTCTATGCCCCCAATTATTTTAGATGGCCACTCTGTTGCGCAAAAAAATGGCGATAGTTGGGAAATCATTCGTTATAACAGTACGGAAGCGTACCGGGAAATGGTGGCTTCAACTAGTGATTATGTTAATTTTTGTTTCCGAACCGCTGGATCTGAAGTTTATCCTGAAGAGTGGATGGCACGGGACGGAGTGCGTGGCCAGACTCCGATTAAACGGGTGTATAAAGTTATTCGTGGTAGCTTGCGCAGTCTGGAATTTGCCAGCTTGCCTCCGGGCGTTAATCATTTATATTCCAGGACCCGTGAATTACAAGGCCGATTAAAAATTGTAGAGTTTTGGCATCGGGAAAGCGACTGGCAATCTGGCCAGTCACCGATTGCATTAAGGCCGATTACTCTAAGGTTATCTGACGAAGTGGTTGCCTTGGGTAGATACACCGGTTTTCATATTAACCGATGGATTCCTTTTTGGACCTTGTTTGACCGACCGGCAAAATGGAGGCATGCGGTAAATGGAAATTGGATTAGTTTTGATGAAATAGTTCGTATCCTTAGATCTGATTATTTAGAAGCAAATTATCGTGATCTGACCCATCAATTAATTGAATCGATGTTTGTCTATGTTCCGCCGGAGGGCAATGATGGTGAGTAGCGCAATACCTAAAGGAAGAATGCATGCTGACGGTCCCCAAGGTTGGGCAATAGTTCAACCCCGGACCAGGATGCCGCGCCGTGCTTTTTCGCGTCCGGCACCTCGTTCGTTGTTTTTAAGACAAAACGGGAGCTTAAAGCATCCCTATTTATTACAAGAACCATCAAATGAGCATCCCATTAAACGGGTTCCCTCTCGTGATCGCTCTTTGTTAATCCGAAAAGCAGAGGCGTCTTTTTTCAGGAAAGCCCGCAATACAGACTTTAAACAGTTTTTGAAAGAAGTTGCGTTGCAGTGGCTGAGACGAGAAAACATGTTTGAATATATTGGCCTGCACTTCACCGGGTTTGAAAGGATGGAGGAACGGAATTATGTTGGTTGTTTTTCCGAAGTTGATATTTTAGCTTTTACCGCCGACGGTGCCATCTATTCCTTCAGTCAACCAGCACTGGATGGGACCAGAGGATTGGCTTGTTCTTATATTGATCAAATCACCGGCAGAAAAACTTTGTACTATTCAAGCCGATGCCTTCTCAGAAGCGGGGCGCATTATAATAAACCGATGGAAGTTTTATTGTTTCAGGGCAGCCTCCTGCTGGTCGCACAAGAAAGTAGCAATGCTCGAAGAGGTTTTAGGATTAACTTTCATCGGGATGGTGATTTATCTACTTACCCGGTGCGTGAATTAGCGACCAGAGACGGAGATGTTTTTGAAGACGGCCCCTCGGCAGCGGACCTAAGAAGAGTTACACAGTTTTGGGATAGGCAAGTTGCTCAGTTTCGACGAACCTAGTATGTTATAATCTTCTCAAATGGCTAAAAACAAACCCAAAGAACTTAGATTATCTCCATCTTCACTTAATCTTTATCTGGATTGCCCGCGCTGTTTTTGGCTGCAGTTTAACAAAGGTATCAAACGTCCTTCTGGCCCTTTTCCTTCGCTTCCCGGCGGCATGGATATCGTGATCAAGAAATACTTTGATACTTTTCGTGCCAAAGGAGAATTACCTCCCGAACTCGAGGGCAAAGTCGAAGGTAAATTATTAAAAGATATGGAGCTGATGCGCAAATGGCGTAACTGGCGAACCGGTTTGCGCTACGAAGATAAAGAATTGGATGCGGTTTTAAGCGGGGCCCTGGATGACTGCCTGGTAGACGATGGAAAATATATTCCGGTGGATTATAAAACGCGGGGCTTTGACTTAAAAGCGGATTCTTCAGCTTTGTATGATAATCAACTTAGCTGCTACAACTTACTTCTCGAAAAAAATGGCTATCAACATAATTCGTCCGCCTATTTAGCTTATTATATTCCCAAGGAGGTGTGTGAGGGTGGGGTGGTCAAGTTTAAAATCGAAGTGGTAAAAATGAACGCCGATCCGGATAAAGCCTTTCGTACTTTTAAAAGCGCGGTTCAGCTATTAAAAGGCGATATCCCTCCGGCAGATGAGCGGTGTGGGTTTTGCGGGTGGAGCGAAGGAAAAAAGTAAGCGGATTCCTTGAATCCTTAGAGTGAAAAGGCGTATAATTTCAAAGCTGGTGAATATTTAAGGAGGTTATTGATATGAGAGGTAAAATTATTTCTTTATTGATTGTTGGACTGTTGTTTTTTGGGTTGAGTGGGATGGTTTGGGCGGATGAATTTACATTGCCAATGATTTATGGCAATACAGTTGTCTGCACAGAAAGTGATATTCCTGATACTGCTCGCGACGCAATTATTGTCTATGATATTTCCTCTAAGCAAAAAAAGATAATTACTACAGGAATGGGGTTTAACCAAAATTACCACAATGATTATAGTATCTCGGGGAGTAAGGTTGTTTTTACTTCTATGGCACAGGCGAAACAAGTGGCTCCCAGAGACATTTATTTGTACGATGCAGGTTCGGGGGCAATGAAAAATTTAACTAATACTCCGGATGTTTGGGAAATGTATCCCAATATAAGCGGAAATCAGATTGTTTATGGAGCAACCAGTCCCGATGCCCCAAATAATTATCACATTGTTTTGCAAAACATAGATACGGGGGATCAACAACAAATTACCGGGCAGGACCCTAAGCAAAGGGCAATTTATAATGACATTGATCCGGTAATCTGCACTGGCTATATTGTCTGGACCAGAGTTATTTTACCCAGCGAAGACCGCAAGATTATGGCTTATAACCTGAGTACCAAAGCCGTTAAAGTTTTGGATTCGCGCAATAAAGACGGTTATTTATCATATTTAAGAGGCAATCAGAATTTTGTGGTATGGAGAAGACTGGTGAAATCGGGAGGGGAAAATTACTGGCAAATTGTTTTGTATAATTTATCAAACTCCACTGCTACTAATGTGATTAGCAGGAAAATGGATGATTATGGTGTTGGAGCCCCGGATGTATATTCCCTGCGGGGTAATCCAACCGTTACCTGGAGCGAATCTATTAATACGACCCAGCCGACGCAATATCAGATTTGCTACAAAGTTGGAACGGGCGGTAGTATTGTTAAGGTAGATAGTAATAATATTGTTAAATCTTACCCTTCCATATACGGGAGTAAAATTGCCTATCGTAGAGCGGGTGATATTTATTTATACGATACCGGCACAAAGGTAAGGCAGAAAATAATTTAATAGCTAAAGCTTAGTTCTTCCAAGGCCTCATCTTCTGTAATAGAAAATGAGGCCTTTTTCTTTGGTGGCAGCTCATCAAATTTTTGCCATATAACGCCAAAAATCACATCGCAGTTTTTCCCGATATAACGCGAAAAAATAACCAAAAATATTTTCAAAATTCATGCAAGTTTTACCCCTCCTTAAACGATAATATAAGTGTACAGTTCCTAAGCCATCTGCAAAAACAGTAATAACTTTGGTTATTAGCGTGTCAGGTGGACACGCTTTTTATTTGCAGAAATATGATCGACGGAGATCGACAGAGTGCAAAAGAGAACCTTAATAATTTTATTCATATGCTTAGCTTTTACCCTCCTATTAGGCGTGGGTCAAAGTTTTGCTTTTTCTGTGGTGCCGCCTGACGATGATATGGCTCCGCAAGGTTATCATCAGTCAGCTTCAACGAGGGATAAATATACAGAGGATAAAGATAGAGTTAAAGAAGAGGATCAAGTAATCGAGGAGGAAGAAGAAGAGATTGCAGAAGAGATTGTAGAAGATGCGACCGGAGAAGCGATTGAAGTGATTGCGGAAACCGAAGAAGAACTGGAAGAGGATTGCGAAGAAATTTATGAAGAGGATTATGAAGAGGATTATGAAGAAGAAGTTGTGGAAGATGCAGAAGAGGAGCTCGTAGAGGAGACCGAGGAAGAAGCCCCAACCACCACCCTGGCTTCCATGGGCCGCCCGATGAACTATCCTAATCCGTTTAAGCCGGCGCAAGGTCAATCGACCACTATCCGCTACGAATTACCGCAAAATTATGATACTACGGTTATGATCTTTGATATGACCGGAAGACAAATCTGGAGACAAACTTATCTATACGGAACTCCGGGTGGTTCTAACGGCGTTAACGAAATTACCTGGGATGGCCATAATCCATTCGGCACGTTTGTTGCTAATGGAGTTTATTATTACGTCATTGTTGGGGATGGGAAGGTGCAGGGCCGCGGCGAGATGGCGGTTTATAACTAATCCTTATTTTTTCCCCCTCATTTTGTTGTTTCTCCACTTTTTAAGAGTTAAAATACCTCTACTGGTGAAAATCATAAAAGGAGCTGATCGTGATGAAAATTAAATTGGTTGGTTTGTTAGTGATTATGATGTTGGTGGTTTTCTGTGGTGGGGCGTTTGCGGTAGATGGTTATCTCTGGCCAGATATGTTAGGAGATAAACTCGCATGCGTAAGAAGTACGCAATCGGGTAGATATAGATCATTAGTTCTCTACGATATTCCTTCACGTAAGAAAATAAAAGCTTCGGGTGCTCTAATTGTAGATCTGGTTCCCCCAATGCTGAAAGCTTTGACGACCAGATTTGGCAAGGTAATCTCTAATTATCAAGTTTTTTTCTCTGCTCATAGCGGGCTTGGCGGCATATCAGATATTTATCAGTATGACGTGAAATCAGGCAGTATTGTAAATTTAACCAATACTCCGACGGTTTATGAACTTCAGCCTTTTGTGTTGGGGAATAAATTGGTTTATACGGCGCCAAATTTTGTGGGCAATAATTATATTATTTTAAAAGATCTTAACACTGGAACTACGCAGCAAATTACTACACAGCAGTCAAACGTAACGGATAATAATCCAGCAATCTGGAGTAACTATGTGGTTTGGTTGCGAATTCATAGCGATACTGGAATTTATGAGTTGATGAAACATAACCTTGCTAGCGGGAACCAAGAGGTGCTTGCTACTTCTCCAGAGAACATTTATTTTATTAATGCAAAATGTGTGAGCGGAAAATATGTGGTTTGGGTCGAAGAAAAAGACAATAAGGAAAATGTTTATTTATACGACCTGTCTAATTCTACGAAATATCAAATCACTAATGACGGAATCTTGAAGCGTAGCGTTTGTGTCATTACAAATAATAATATTCCAACCATTATTTGGTCAAAATATAATAGCTCTTCAATATATTATAAAGTAGGTGTAGCAGGAAATCAGCTGATGGCAAATGTTAACGCGGCGGAGAATATAGTAGAACTGACTGCATATGGGATAAAATATTTTGCTTGGTCAGAGTCGGTGGATGGCCAAAGAGAAATTTTTAGCTATAACCGACAAACTAATGCTAAAGAACGCTGGATATATTAAAAGATTAATTTATAAGATCTTTGATCTCCAAATGCGGTTCTTTATACCGATTTTTCTTTTCGGAGCCAAAATAAGTTTGAATGGCCTTTTGCGGACATAGTTGAATACAGCGCATACAGGCTTCGCAGTGTTTTCCCCACGTGGGTTTGCCGCCTACCATTTGAATATTTTTAACCGGACAGATTTTTGCACAAATTTCGCAGGAATTACATTTATTATCTACCCTAAATCCTGGCCAGAAGATATGAAACTTGATAACCGTCCTATAAAAAACGTACATAAACCGCATTATTATTTCGGAAAACGAGCTTTTCTGGATTTTGGGCTCTCCAGATAATATTTTTTTGGCAAAAGCGGCGGCGGCTCCTTCGGCGGCCTTAACTTTGAAGGTAGCTTTATCCACCGGAGGAGGGTCGTACACCACAATAAAGCTATCCGGCATGGCAATCGTGTCTCCACCCAACATTGCATAACCTTTTTTCTCCAAAATTTTTCTAGCTTGGTTTAGGGTTAAACTTTTGGCGTAAACGTTGCCGGCAGTTAGCAGTAAAAATGATTTTTTCCCGGAAGCCGGAGGCAGAGTATGCATAAATTTTTCCATAATCCGTGGAATTCCCCAGAAATATACCGGAAAAACAAATCCGTGGATTTCGGCGGACAGATGTTGAGGATCTAATTGACCGTCTTCAATCGATTTGACCTGCGCGGAGTGACCTTGTTGTTTAAAACCTTCTGCGGCGACGTCTGCGATCCTTTTTGAATTGCCGGTGCCGCTAAAATAGTAGATTAAAATGTTCATGGTTAAATTATAGGAGGATTATGTTAAAATGACAAACATGAAAAAGAACTTCCCATTAGATAAAGCGTATCGACTGCTAAACCACGGACCGGTAGTTTTAATTTCGTCTACTTTAGACGGTAAAAACAATATTATGCCCATTGCCTGGCAGTCGCCGGTTGATCTGGATCCTACTCGATTAGCTTTAATCATTGGAGATCATAGCCATACTTTTAAAGTCGTGGGGAAAACCAAGGAATTAGTGGTTAATTTGCCCACGGTAGAGTTAGTAGACAAGGTGTTCAGCTGCGGTAAATGCCACGGCCACGAAGTAGATAAGTTTAGAAAGTTTAATTTAACTCCTGAGAAAGCATCAAAAGTAAAAGCCCCTTTAATCGGTGAATGTGTGGCCAATTTAGAGTGTAAAGTAGTCGACGATAAGATGATGGATACCCATAATATTTTTATCGTTGAGGTAGTGGCGGCCTGGGTGGAAGAGGGTGCCTACGACGAGTTTTTAAGAGTAGATAAACCTAACGTGAAAACCCTTCACCATCTAGGTGCCGATGTATTTACGGTGCCGGCCGAAATAATAAGGGCGAAAAAAATAAATGTTTGAAGCATTTGCTAACTGGCTAGTTTATACCTTAATTGGAATGGATCCCGCATCTACCTTAGGCGGGGCAGTGCAGTATTTTATTTACGGTGTATCCAAGATTTTTGTGATGATGGCGTCCATCGTTTTTGTGGTTTCTTTTGCGCGCAGCTTTTTTCCTCCTCATAAAATTAAAGAAATATTATCACACGAAAAATGGGGGATCAGCCATCTAACTGCCGCGCTTTTCGGGGCCATTTCGCCTTTTTGTTCTTGTTCTTCGATACCGATTTTTATTGGATTAGCCGAAGCTGAGGTTCCACTGGGAGTGGCTTTCGCATTTTTGGTAACCTCACCTTTAGTTAATGAAATTGCCTTTGGAATCATGGGGGCCACCTTCGGTTGGAAAATTGCCTTCATTTACGCTGGCAGTGGAATATTGTTAGGCGTGGTTGCCGGGTTAATTATGGGGAAGCTGGGGATGCAAAAAGAATTACTGAAACGTTATAACGGAGAAGAGTGCACTTTCTTGCCCACGACTTTAAAAGGCCGCATAAAATTTTCGGCAATGGAAGTCTGGGATATAGTAAAACGAATGTATCTATTTATTATTGGTGGAGTAGCGCTAGGAGCGATCATTCATGGCTATGTTCCCGCCGAATTTTTTGCCCAGTATATCGGAAAAGGTAATTGGTTTGCGGTTCCGTTTGCAGTTTTTGTTGGAATTCCAATTTATGCCGGATGTTCAACTGTAGTTCCGGTAATTTTTGCCATTGCGACCAAAGGAGTTCCGCTGGGAACGGCACTGGCTTTTATGATGTCGATTGCCGGATTATCTCTCCCCGAAGCACTGATCTTAAAAGGATCAATGTCGATGCGGCTTTTAACTATTTTTTATATTGTAGTAGCCATCGGAATAATCTTAATCGGATATTTGTTTAATATAATACTTTAAGATTGATTATTCCCCTCAACCTTATCCACTTGTCCGTCGACTAAATAGATTTTCTTGGTAGCATGTCTGACCACTTTAGGATCGTGAGTGGAAAAAATAAAGGTAGTGCCTAATTCTTTATTCATTTTAAGCATGATATCGACAATATTTTCGCCGGTTTTTGAATCGAGATTGGCGGTGGGTTCGTCAGCTAGTATTAACATTGGTTTATTGATCAATGCACGTGCAATAGCTACTCTTTGACGTTGTCCTCCGGAAAGTTCATCCGGACGGTGTTTTTGATATTGTTCCAAGCCAACTCTAGTGAGCAGTTCGGTTACGTCTTTGCGGTTTTCGGCGTTGTCTCTTTCGTTAATCAACAGCGGAAACTCAACATTTTCGAAAACGTTTAATACCGGCACCAGGTTAAAGGTTTGGAAAATAAAACCTAGTTTAGTGGCGCGGACCCGCGTAGCTTCGCGGTCGGGCAGGTTAGAAACATTCCGCTCTTCAAAGATGATTTCTCCGGCAGTCGGGGTGTCGAGGGTGCCGATCAGATTTAAAAGTGTAGTCTTTCCTGATCCGGAAGGTCCGGCCACCGCGATAAAGTCGCCTTTTTCGATATTAATGTTGATATCGGTCAGAGCATGCACGATCGTTTTTCCCAGGTGGTAATCTTTAGAAACTTTATTAATATGTATTAGAGACATCGGGATCAACTCCTTCTAAATTTTATTTAATGCGTCTACTACTTTCATTTTTGCCGCTTTTCGTGCCGGAAAATATCCTCCGATGAGTGCGGCTACTAAACCTAAAATGCCGGTGCCGATGTATTCGGTTATGCCGGGTACCCCGTACATTACTTTGTCCACCGGAACATTAACATTTTCAAAGAATTCTGCGGGCATGGGAAGGCCATGGAAGGTCAGGTATGCCGAAAGCAGAGATCCAAAAAACCAGCCAATCAGGATGGCGATAATTCCGGTAATAATGGCTTCGTATAAAAATATGCGGCTAATTCCTTTTCGGGTGATACCAATGGCCCGCAGGGTTCCGATTTCCCGGGATCTTTCCATCACGTTCATCGACATCGTGTTGATAATGCCAAAGATTGCCATGGCCACTAAAATTCCAAAAAGAATGACCATGCTGATTGAATCACTTTCAATGTCTTCCATGACCCCCTGGGCGAAAGCGGTCCAGGGTGAAACTTCAATCTTTTTCAATGTTTCCGGAGATAGGGCGGTATTAATTTCTTCGAATGCGGCAATTGTTTTATGATGGCTGCCGGCGCTGATTACCATTTCATTAACGTCGCCGCCCATGTCTAAAAACTGATCCGCCAGCTTAAGGGGAATAAACACAAAATTTTTGTCCATGTAATCAAAACCATAAGAGAAAATACCTTTGATTTCTACTTCAACTAAATTGTGGGTGTTGAATTTAGTTTGAGAATAAAGATTAAGGTAGTCTCCGACCCCGACGTTTAAGTTTTTGGCCAGCTTGTCGCCGATTAAAATTCCTTCGTCATTGGCTTTGAGATAAGACCCTTCGATAATGGCATCTTTTCTGACAAAGATTTTTGCTTCGTCTTCGGGTTCGATCGCCACGCCCATCACATTAATGGTATCCATCATATTGCTTACCGATCCGGCAAATTCGATTCGGCGGGCGACAGCGGTTACTTTCGGAAGCTTTTTAATTTTTTCTTTTAAATCCAGGCTTTTTTCGATGTTGATATCGAGCGGCGCCCGGCGTTCTTCTTTTAAGAAACCGTTAGCATGAATTTGGACATGGCCGGTCTGGTAATCGGTGATATTTTGAAAACTGTTTACGATCCAGCCGCGATAAAAACTGGTGTAAGCAACAATGGCAAAAATATTAACCGAAATCGCGATAATATTTAAAATTGATCTTCTTTTTTGCCGCCAGACGTTGCGGGCGGCTACCTGCCAGTAAGTTTTCATGTATTTTCCCTCAATGCGTCAATGGGTTTCATTTTAACCGCCAGATAAGCCGGGTAGAACGCTCCCAAAAAGGCCACGCCCACGCCGGTGCAAAAGCAAATTAAATAGGTTTTTAAGGTGAATCCGGTACGATAAACCGCACCAAAGCCTTCTACCATATCAGAAACATTTTCGAATACCATGGGATGATAATAAAACCAGGCGATAAAGGCGGATCCGATGGCGGTGCCGATCAGGGAACCCAGGATACCTAAAATTAATGCTTCGGTCAGAAAAGAAAACATAATGCTGCCTCTCGAAAATCCAATCGCCCGCATGGTGCCGATTTCGCGGGTTCGCTCAAAAATGGAAGTTAGCATGGTGTTGATAATGGAGGATCCCGCTACGGTAAATATAATAACCATGAATATGAGCATCATATAATCAATTATTTTGGTCATAACAATTAAAAATGCATTAGTTTCCTGCCAGGCAAGCGCTTCCAGGCCATATTCTTTAACAATCGGGGTAATTTCTTTTAAGACCGGTTTGCTTAAGTAAGGATCGGTAAGTTTTATATTCATTTCGGTAACCGAATCTTCGAGAGCCAATAGTACTTGCGAATCCGGAAGGGTGATAAACATATTATATTCGTCTTCGCCGGCAATGTTGGTTTTAAATAATCCTACCAGCGTTGCTTTGCCGCCGGCAAAGCTGTCGTAAACATCGTTAGTTAAGAGAATTATTTCATCTCCCAGCTTTGCCTTTAAAAGTTCGGCCACCGGCTCGCCCACAATAATTTCTCCGTCCTTTTCGATAAAGCGTCCCTGGGTGATGGCTTCTTCAAAATGTTTTAAGCCGCCGCGCTTGGTTTCGATACCCTTGCCTAACATGGTCAGATTGGTTAGATCTGAAATTAAAAGCGATCCGAAGGTGATATTGCTGTCTACCGAAACAATATTTGGGTTTTCTTCGAGTTTTTTGCTAATTTGTTTCCAGTTATAAATTGAGGGTTGAAGCGGAAGCATGTCTGATTTTTCTGAATACCCGGTGGCATGGATGGTGATATGACCAATATTGTCAAAAGCGGTCTCCATAAAATCGCCCATGAATCCGTCAATAAACCCCAGAAAAAACTGCATAAGCGCCACGCTGATAATAATGGCGAGGAGTATCGCTAACGAGCGTCGTCTTTGTTTTAAAACATTGCGGATAGCGACTTTAAGTAAAAACCACATTTAGAAAAATTATACTCTTTTAAAATGGCGAGTCAAATGTGTATAATGTGGCTATGCGACCCACCCACAATATACTAATTTTTGCGGTTTTGTTAGTTCTGGTATTTATGATAGCTATCTGGGGTTGCGGACAAACGGGAGGGGGCGGTACCGGCTCGATAACTTCGATTATTGTTATTCCTTATGCCGCTTATGTTTCTCCTGAAGCGACCCAGCAATTTTTATGCTACGGCTATAGTGGAAGTACCAACGTTGGAACCGTTTCCGCGACCTGGAGTTTTGATGGAACGGTTGGATTTATTGATTCCGATGGGCTTTTTACCGCTTCAACTGAAGGAACGGGTACGGTTGAAGCGGCTTATAGTAGTTTTTCGGCTAATTCTTCGGTTACAGTTTCAACTACCTACGAATCCGGACAACTTTACCAAATTGAAGTTTCGCCCACTTCGGCCACGGTTAGAGTTGGTGCTATACAAGCCTTTACCGCTACCGGAACGGATATTGATGGAAATACGGTGTCGATGATTCCAGTCTGGAGCGTAAGTAATACTACGGTTGGTGGCATCGATAGTGACGGAACATTCTATGCGTCAGTTGAAGGTGGTGCGCTGATAAGATGTACGTCAGGAGAAGTGGTTGGTACCGCGACGGTTTCAGTTGAAGGTGTTTCGGTTTCAATTACAGCCGAAGCGGATACCTATGTTGATAGCAGTAATTCAACTACTAATTACGGATCAGAAACATCGATGACCGCTAGTTATGACAACACCACTACTACCGAAAGATACGTTTACGTTCAATTTCCGCTAGGTTCAATTCCGGCTGGCGCTTCGATCGAATCGGTAACCATAAATCTATACGTTACTTCTACGGATGGTTCTGACTATGAGATTTATTTAGTTTCAACTAGTTGGACCGAGGGTACGGTAACCTGGAATACCAAGCCAACCCAGGGAAATTATATTACTACCGGAAGTTTTTCGAGTGGGCAGTATAATTCGATTGCTGGGGGTAATTTGCCAACCATTGTTCAGGGGTGGCTGGATGGAACTACGGGCAATAACGGAATATTAATCCGCAAAGGTACCGGTGCGGAAGGCAACGTAACCTTTTTAACGCATGATAATGCGGATGATAAACCCATGCTAGAGATTGATTACACTACCCCGTAGTTAATTCAAAATTTATTAGTCTAAGGGAGGATTTCAAATGAGGAATTTTAGGATGATCTTTTGGATTGCGCTGGCGGTGGTGGCGTTTTTATTTTTGACGTTTGCTTCACAGCTGATTAATTTTTACACCGACTTTTTATGGTTTTCACAGATTGGCTACCTTTCGATTTTTACCAAAATTGTTTGGGCTAAAGTGTATTTATTTGCTTTTGCCTTTGCGGTTTTCTTTGCTTTTGTGTTTTTTAACGTGCAATTGGCGGATAAGCTTTCCCGTAAAAATCTACTGAAAGTGGATATGAATGTTTTTGAGATTTTTGAGGAGAATGCGGCGCCCATCTTAAAGAAAATTATTTTTGGCGTAGTCCTTTTTATCTCTTTTATCTCTGCGACCGGAGCCAGTTCCCTGTGGGAATGGCTGATTAAATTTCAAAATTATCAGCCGTTTGGATCATTAGATCCGGTGTTTTCTAAAGACATTGGTTTTTACGTGTTTCAGCTTCCTTTTATTAAATTTTTACATGGCTACATCATGTTTGTGCTGTTTGTAGCGATCATTGGTTCGGGTTTAATTTACTTTTTCCGCCGCAGCTTCCGTATTACTAAATTGGGACTAACGATTACCGATAAAGCTCGCATGCATTTAAGTATTTTAGCGGCCTTACTAGTGTTAGGTGTATCGTATGGGATTCGGCTTTCGATGTTTGATCTTTTGGTTAAAGAATCTTCACTGATTACCGGTGCCGGTTTTGTGGATGTTAATGCAGTTTTGCCGCTCATGTATATTATGATCGGCTTGTGCGTTATTTCAGCCATTGGATTTATTGCTTTTGCGTTTACCAATAAATTAACCCTGGCGGTGTCGCCTTTACTCCTGCTAATTGTGGTTTCATTGCTGGGCAGAGGAGTTTATGTTGAATTAGTACAACGTTTATACGTAGCGCCCAACGAATTAGCCAAAGAAACGCCGTATATCAAGCGACACGTAGCGGCTACTAATTTGGCTTTTGATTTAAATAGGATTAAAGTAAAGGAACTAGAGGTTTCTACTTTAAACCAGCGGGATTTAAATAATAACCGCTCGACTTTACAAAACATTCGACTTTGGGACCACCGTCCGCTCAAAGAAACCTATAGTCAGCTGCAGGAAATTCGTACTTATTATGATTTTAACGACGTGGATGTTGATCGCTATCACTTAAATGGTGACTACCGTGAAGTAATGATCTCGGCCAGAGAATTATCGTACAGTAGTCTGCCGAGTAGGATCTGGATTAACGAACATTTAACTTACACTCATGGTTACGGTGTGGTGGCCAGCCCGGTTAATAAAGTTTCAAACGAAGGACTGCCGGACTTCTGGATTAAAAATATTCCGCCCAAGAGCACGGTAGGCATCAACGTTACCCGTCCCGAAATATATTACGGTGAAGAATCCAATGACTACTGCTTTGTGAATACCAAATCTAAGGAGTTTGATTATCCGGCGGGGGCTAAAAATGTTTATTCAAATTACGGGGGCAGCGGGGGAGTGCCGACGGCGAATTTGTGGCGCCGCCTGGCTTTTGCCGCCCGTTTTTCAAATATGAAAATTTTACTATCGGGTGATATTAAAGCTGACAGTAAAATTATGTATTACCGTGAAATTGGCGAAAGAATTCGAGCGATTTTGCCTTTCATCCAGTTTGATCCGGATCCATACATAGTAGTTTCTGAAGGAAAACTTTATTGGATTATTGATGGGTATACCTCCACTAATATGTATCCCTATTCCCGTAGATACGGATCGATTGGCAATTACGTTCGTAATTCAGTTAAAGTAGTGGTCGATGCCTACAACGGCTCGGTTGATTTTTATATTTCCGATACTAAAGATCCAATTATTGCGGCCTACCGTTCTGCTTTTCCTGAAGTGTTTAAAAGTTTAGATACATTACCGGAGGATTTAAGAAAGCACGTTCGATATCCGGAAGCAATTTTCAAGGTTCAATCTGAAATGTATCGCACTTATCACATGACCGATCCGCAAATTTATTATAATAAAGAAGACTTGTGGGATATCCCGACCGAACTTTATTCGGGCAATACGGTTTACGTGGATCCATACTATATAATAATGAAACTTCCCGGAGAAAAGCGCGAAGAATTTGTTTTAATTATTCCTTTTACCCCCAATAAAAAGGATAATATGTCAGCCTGGATGGCGGCCCGCTCGGATGGCAAAAATTACGGGGAAATCACGGTCTATAAATTTTCAAAGAAAAAGTTAATTTACGGCCCGATGCAGATAGAAGCACGCATCGACCAGGATGCCGATATTTCTAAAGAATTATCGCTTTGGAGTCAGCGTGGTTCTAAGGTTATTCGTGGAAATCTTTTGGTTATTCCGATCGCGAACTCTTTAATTTATGTTGAGCCGTTGTATTTAAAAGCCGAACGTGGTGAAATCCCTGCTTTAACCCGGGTAATTGTTGCTTACGAAGACCGCGTAGCGATGGAAGAAACTTTTTCCGAAGCTTTGTCTTCGGTTTTATCTGGTATCAAAGTGGGGAAAAGAGTAGCGGGCGAAGTAGCGGAAAGAGTGTACCAAACTCCAAGAGAACTGGCCGGTAAAGCGTTATCTTTATATAACGAGGCCCAAAAATACCTGCGGCAGGGAAATTTTGCGAAGTACGGTGAAACCATGGATGAACTGGGAGAAGCTTTGCGAAAGTTGAGCAAATAAAGAAAAAGGGCCTAATCCGCCTGCGGCGGGCTAGGCCCTACACCGTAAATACTAGAAACTATTTCTTTACTAATCCGATCAGTGCCGGAACTCCAATTGAGTCAACTGCTACGAATCCACACAGAAGAACCCAGTCCATAGGAGTGTTAATGAGGCCGGAAAGCTTCAGGATCAAAAATAAAATTGTACCCATTTTCTTACCTCCTTATCGTTTGTACTATCGAAATTATACAAGCAGATAGTTTAGAAGTAAATCAGTTTTGCCGGATTAATCCAGTACGGTGAGGTAACCTTTGAGTATGCTTTGGGCGCGTCCGCCGGCATCGGTGCGGATGGCTTTAATGATGTAAATACCGTTTCCAACTTTACCGCCGAATGGAGTAGCTCCGTCCCAGGTATATTCGTTGTATCCCGTAGTTGCATTGAATACTGCTGAATGAACTACTCTTCCATCGGTACTGTAGATGTATAGTTTTATGGTAACGTCTTCGGTCATGTAGAAAGCCATCTTTACCGGCGGATCAGTTAATGCTTTCCATGGAGTTGGATAGCACAGGATCACGCCTTCGGCAATTCTGACGTCGATTAACGTGTTGGCGCTGTCACTAACATCGGTTACCGCCGGATTTACCGTTGAAGTAACCCTAATAAATGTATCGGTACTTGGATCATTCGGTACCATCCAGTTATAGGATCCATCGCATGCGGTAGAATCTACGATGTCTTTGTAATTAGTTCCGCCATCGGTTGAGTATTCGATCTTAACGCTTGGGATGTTTCCAGTCCAAGTCCACAGCAATTCATATTCTTCAAGAATTGCGATATTCTTGCCGCCGTTCGGCTGAGTAATAGTAATGCTTCTTCGGATGGTGAAGTTAGCATCGCTGGTATCCGTTGCCGTATTATCATCGGTTGCCGTGATGCGGATACGTGCTTCGGTGGTTGGACTATCTGGAATTGTCCAGCCATAGCTGCCGTCGTTAGTCGTTGAAGCTTCAAGCGTGCTGAATGTAATTCCTCCGTCCAGACTGAGATCGATCCTGACATTCGTAATTCCGGTGCTGGTTGTCCATTCGATATTACGGCTATCTCCAACCAGCCAGGTTTCACCGCCGTTAGGTGAAGTAACTCTAATTACTTTCATATCTACATAACCAGCCGGGGTTGCTTCGTTGCCGAATGCATCCACTGCCCAGATCTTTAAATAGTATCTGGTGTTAGCCGTTAAACCAGTAATGGTGGTTGTAGTAGTGGTTGCCGTTGCCAAGTTAGGATCATTAATTTCATCCCATTCTTGAGCAGAACCGGTTCGGTTTTGAACATCAGTTAAGTTAGTTCCGTACCAGATTTCATAATGTGCAAAGTTAGTATCGGTTGCGGCGGTCCAGGTAACCGTTGCGGTAGTATCGGTATTAGAAGACAAGGTAAAGTTAGCTAATCCTTGTGGTGCCAAGTTGTCTACGTCAAATCCAAGCGGTGATACGCCGTTAGCGCTGTTATACAATCCATCGTTTACCATAAACCTTAACTGAACGTTGGTACTTTGAGCATTATCAATGTAATCCTTAGAAGTATCCCAAACCAACGTATGTAATGTGCCGCTCATGTTGGTGGCTGAAGATAATCCGGTCTTAGTTCCAGTAATATCGGTATCGACAATTGCGTTCCAGCCACCAGTGTTTACTTGATAGAAGAAGCTGCCGTTTATTGCAGAACAATTATTGGCATCAGCATCTTTGATTCTGAAGGTAAAGGTAACATTGCCGCTGCCGTCCGTAGCCTGAGCAGGGGTTGGCAGTACGTTATCAGTTGTACCATCATGTAATACTGGAGCAGAACCAACTGCTTCGATAGTGAAACTAAAGGTGACACTAGCAGCACCCCAGTTTCCTACACCATCTCTAGCTCTGACTTCCCAAGTATGCACTCCGATTGAAAGTGCAACGGATGGTGTGTAAGTTGTAGTTGCGCCTTGGGTTACAAGCGTTGTATCTATAGTAATTTCATAACTTCCAACACCAGTTAGAATATCAACCGATGCCTGCCAACTAAACGTTGGCGTAGTTTCAGTGGTAGTACTGCCATTAGCCGGTGCAGTTAATACTGGTGCAGTTGGCCCTTGAGAATCGATGGTAAAGTTAGCATCCGATTCATCCGAAGCGACGTTATGAGTTGGAGAACCATCAATCGCCATCGCTCTAACTCTAGCTTCAGCGGTATTAAGCGTTGGTAATGTCCATGGGTACGAACCAGTATTGGTAAGGCCAACAACAATAGAAACCCAACCTTCACCCGTGGTGTAGTAGATGCGTATTTCATCAATGCCAGACTCATCAGAAGCAGTCCAAGTAATATTGTGTACTGAATTACCTTGCCACTGCTCGCCGCCGTTAGGAACAATAACTTCTACTGACGGAATATTAGATTCAGTAGTAACGGTAAATGTCCAAGCAGCGCTAGCGGTGCCCCAGTTACCCACTCGGTCTCTAGCTCTAACTTCCCAAGTATGGAGACCGTAACTTAGAGAAATTGTTGGCGTGTAATTAGTAGTTGCACCTTGGGTTACCAAAGTTGTATCAATGGTAATTTCATAGCTTCCGATACCAGTTAAGTTATCGACTGCAGCTTGCCAGGTAAACGTTGGCGTAGCATCAGTGGTAGCGCTACCGTTAGGTGGTGCAATTAAGTTAGGTGCCGACGGTCCAGTTGAGTCGATTGTAAAGTTCGCATCAGATTCATCTGTACCCACTAAGTGTTGCGGCGTGCTGTCAATTGCTTCTACCATTACTCTGGCTTCATTAGTATTCAATGCTGGTACTGGCCATGAATAACTACCATCGTTGATTTCACCGATTGCAATTTGCACCCAACCTTCACCGGTAGTGTAGTAAATGCTGATTGAATCAATACCTGATTCATCAGTAGCATACCAAGTAATGTTATGAGTAGATCCACCTTGCCATTCTTCGCCGCCATTAGGAATATATACTTCAACTGAAGGTCTACGTGCTTCAGTAGTAACGATGAATGACCAGATTGAACTAAAGCTGCCCCAGTTACCAGCACCGTCTCGAGCGCGAACTTCCCAAGTATGAGTGCCATAACTTAATGCAGTTGGTACCGTGTAAGTTGTAGTAGCACCTTGGGTTGTAACATTGTTATCTAAAGTAATTTCGTAACTTGCTACACCGGTTAAGTTGTCAGTTGAAGCCTGCCATACAAGGGTAGGCTGTGTTTCAGTAGTTGTACTACCGTTCGGTGGTGCAGTTAATACCGGTGCACTTGGGCCGGTTGAATCAATGGTAAACACTGCATCAGATTCATCGGTTCCAACTAAGTGTTGTGGTGTGCTATCAAAAGCTTCGATTCTTACTCTGGCTTCTGAAGTATTGAGAGTTGGTACGGGCCACAGATAATCACCATCATTAATTTGGCCAGTAGCAATGGTTACCCAACCTTCACCGGTGGTGTAGTAGATGCTGATTGAATCAATGCCACTTTCATCGGTAGCGGTCCAGGTAATATTTTGTGATGAACCACCCATCCATTGTTCGCCGCCGTTAGGAACGATAACTTCGACCGAAGGTCTTCTGGCTTCAGTTGTAACATTAAATGTCCAAGCTGCAGCAGGTGTGCCCCAGTTACCAGCACCATCTCTCGCCCTAACTCTCCAGGTATGCCATCCGTATGACAAGGCTGATGGTGGCGTGTACGAAGTAGTTGCGTCTTGAGTAATTAAGGAGCCATCAATATTAATTTCGTAACTAGCTACACCAGTTAAATTATCGGTCGAGGCTTCCCAAGTAAATGTTGGTTGAGTTTCGGTTGTAGAACTGCCGTTTGGCGGCGCTACTAATACTGGAGTTGATGGGCCAGTTGAATCAATGGTAAACACGGCATCAGATTCATCGGTTCCAACTAAGTGTTGCGGGGTGCTATCAAATGCTTCGATTCTTACTCTAGCTTCTGATGTATTAATAGTTGGTACTGGCCATGGATATTCACCATCATTAATTTGGCCAGTAGCAATGGTTACCCAACCTTCACCGGTAGTGTAGTAGATACTGATTGAATCGATTCCCGATTCATCAGTTGCCTGCCAAGTAATATTATATGTCGAACCACCCATCCATTCTTCGCCGCCGTTAGGAACGATAACTTCGACTGATGGTACAGTAGATTCGCTGGTAACATTAAATGTCCAGGCCCCACTTGGTGTACCCCAGTTGCCAGCTCTGTCTCTAGCTCTAACTTGCCATGCATGAGCGCCGTAGCTTAATGCCGATGATGGTGTATAAGTAGTGGTTGCACCTTGAGTAATTAAAGTACCGTCAATATTAACTTCGTAGCTTCCGATGCCGGTTAAATTATCCGTTGAAGCTTCCCAGGTAAATATTGGTTGTGTTTCGGTAGTAGTGCTACCGTTTGGCGGTGCTACCAACACTGGTGTTGAAGGACCGGTTGA
>Ga0180007_10000125_pt1 | contig 137975 bp, 130 predicted proteins | sample MM_PC_MetaG_FD_121122 | JGI IMG/M metagenome (GOLD analysis project Ga0180007, IMG submission 121122) | Groundwater microbial communities from the Aspo Hard Rock Laboratory (HRL) deep subsurface site, Sweden - MM_PC_MetaG | ecosystem: Environmental > Aquatic > Deep subsurface > Groundwater...
GTAATATCTGAATATCTTCAAATCCAATTTAACCTTTTTTAAGTATGTCTTGATGATGAGATTTTAATCACTTATTAGTGATTTTTTTTATTTTTACCTCTTGACATACTTACCGGTTGCTTATATAAATGCATTTATTCTATAATATTTAATTCTTTTAACTCGTGATAGAGTCTAGATAACGGGAGCCCCATCACAGTAAAATAATCCCCATTGATGGTTTGAATAAATTTTGAACCAAATCCTTGAATTGCATAAGCTCCAGCTTTATCTAATGGTTCATTGGTTTTAATATAATCTTCAATTTCTTTTTCTAAAAGCGGATAAAAAGAAACATTTGTTTTTGTGTAAAAAGATTTAGATATTTTTTTTGAAATAATTGCACATCCCGTCACAACGGTATGTGTGTTTCCAGAAAGCATGCGAAGCATTCTTCTGGCATCTTCTAAATCTTTTGGTTTTCCAAATACTTCGTCATCAATATACACCAGCGTATCAAATCCTAAAACAACTCGATTTTGATGTTTAGCAAAAACATCTGTGGCTTTTTGAAAAGCCAAATCTGTCACAAGTTCATCTTGAGGCAAGTCTGGATTGATTACTTCTTCAATTTCACTTTTTACAATTTCAAAATCAAGATCTAATAATTTAAAAAGTTCTTTTCTTCTTGGTGAACTACTAGCTAAAATAATTTTTTCCATAATTAACCTCCGTTATTTAATTTATTATATCATAAATTATAAATTCGATTTCAAGAATTTATTTGATCTCAAAAAAAACAAAATAATTAGCACATAACCATCACATATACTTGATAAAATGCTAGTTGTTTCGTTTTTCTTGAGAAATTCACTTATTTCTTCGAAAAAATTTGTCAGTTGCCCGAAAAATTGATACAATAAGAGTAATCTAATGTAAGAGGTGATGACTTTGAATCTAGTAATGAACGAAAATTTAATTCAAACTAACGATTTCTTAGTCGTTGCGATAAGCGGTGGAATTGATTCTATGGTTTTGCTTCAAGTGTTAAATGAGATGAAACAAAGAAAACAATTAAAACTATTTGTGTGTCACATTAATCATCATAAAAGAAATTCAAGCAATAAAGAAGAGGCTTTTGTAAAAGAAGTTTGCAAAGTCTTTGAAATTCCTTTTAAATCCTTTTCCATTAACAAAGCCACAAAATCGAATTTTCACGATGATGCAAGAAATCAACGCTATGAATTTTTTTATAGTTATGCAAAAGAAGTTAATGCAACAAAAATTGTTTTAGCTCATCACGCAGATGATCAAGCTGAAACAATATTAATGCGACTTGTAAGAGGTTCAAGCTTTGTTGGTTATAAAGGCATTCCTGAATGGATTCCTTATAAAGATGTATTAATCATTCGGCCTTTATTAACCACTTCAAAAGAATCCATTGAAGCTTATCAAAAAGACATGAAAGTTTTATATATGGAAGACGAATCCAACCTAGAAAATAATTATACCAGAAATCGTTTTCGACATCTTATTTTGCCTCAATTAAAAAATGAAAATCCGAAAATGCTAGAAAAATTTAATCAATTTTCAGAATACATCTCCGACGCTTATGAGTTTATTCAAAAAGCAAGCAACCAATTTATTTTTTCATGCATAACGAAAGATAAAGATCGTTTCTTAGTGAATCAAAACGATTTTTTGTCTTTAGATAAAATCATTCAAAAAGACGTCGCAAAAAAGCTTATCGATCTTGTATCAAATAATCAAGTTGAACTATCTTATCAAAACATTCAAGATATTGTAAATGTGTTTTATAATCAAAAACCACATTTAGAATTAAAGCTAGATTCTGCTTTGATTATATTAAAAAGTTACGACGAAATCTCTTTTCAAAAATCAAAACCAGTTTATTTGGACTTTGAATTTACTCTTAACCATTTTGGAAAAGTTATTTTGCCCTCAGGAGATACCATTGTCATTTCAGAAAATAGTTGCAATTGTGATGGTAAATCTATTGAATTATGGTATAATAATCTCGATTTAATTTTTCCGATAACTGTGAGAAACAGAAAACCTGGAGACAAAATTACGTTTCCATTTGGCTCAAAAAAACTAAAGGATTTTTTAATTGATCAAAAAATTCCCAAAAGAATCAGAGACTCTTTTCCAATAGTTTTGTCCAAAGAAGGAGATATTCTTTGGATTCCCGATATTTATCAAATACCTATACAAAAGGGCAACTACAAACTGTTTCTAAGTTTCCAGAAAGGAATATAATATGTTAGAAAAAGACATAGAAAAAATTTTGGTTTCAGAAAATGAAATTAAAGAAATTGCTATTTCATTAGGAGAACGCATTACCAAAGATTATCAAGGAAAAAAACCAATCATTATCGGATTATTAAAAGGCTGTATGCCTTTTATGGCCGAATTGATAAAACACATTGATTTATATTGTGAAATAGAACTTATGGGTGTTCAAAGTTATCACGGTGGCATTAAATCTTCCGGAGATATCAAAATCACTAAAGATTTAGATGTTCCCGTTGTGAACCGCGATGTCATTATTGCTGAAGATATTGTTGACACCGCAAAAACAATTGAACTCATTAGAAAATTACTTTTACATAGGGGCGCTACTTCTGTTGAAGTGGTTACTCTATTAGACAAACCTAGCGGACGAGTTGTTCCATTTACTCCAAAATACATTGGCGTTACCATTCCAAAAGAATTTGTGGTTGGTTTTGGTTTAGATTACGATGAATGTTATCGAAATCTACCCTATGTAGGTATATTGAAGCAAAGCGTTTATAAGAAATGATTCAAGGAGGAAGAATATGGCAGAAAATAAAAGTCAAGTAAAAAAACCATTTAATAATAGGACCTCTCATTTTTTAATGATTGCTCTTTTGGTTTTACTTGCTATCTCAATAATATTTAGCTTTGGTACAATGAATTCTCCAGAAGAATTACGAAATGATGAATTTGTGACTGTTTTGAATAACCAAGGAATTGCAACCGTTTATGTTACTCCATTATCTGGTGATTCAAATTATCGAGCGTATAAAGTTACTGGTGCTTTAGTAGATACAAGAAATTATATTACCTACTTAGCAAACGATGACGAACTAGCCACTGTTTATGGAATCATTAACGTACTTAATACCGATAGTTTTGCAACAAATGACGTAATATATACCTTCGTACCTGCTGCAACATATAGCTTAATTAATATTATATTCCCAGTCATTTTGGTTGCAGGAATTGTGATTATGCTTGTCTTTATGATGAAGGGCGGAAATAACGCGAACAAACAAGCTTTTGATTTTGGAAAAAGCCGCGCAAAATTAAGCAAAGGTCAAAGAACTACTTTTGATGACGTTGCTGGTGCTGATGAAGAAAAAGAAGAATTAGCTGAAATTATTGATTTCTTAAAGAATCCAAAAAAATACATAGAATTAGGCGCAAGAATTCCCAGAGGCGTCCTTTTAGTTGGGCCTCCAGGAACTGGAAAAACATTAATTGCTAGAGCCGTTGCCGGAGAAGCAAATGTCCCTTTCTATTTTGTAAGTGGATCTGATTTCTTAGAAATGTTTGTAGGAGTTGGAGCAAGTAGGGTAAGAGACATGTTTAAAACCGCAAAGCAAAACGCTCCTTGTATTCTCTTTATCGATGAAATCGATGCAGTTGGTAGACAAAGAGGAACTGGGCTCGGTGGAGGACATGATGAAAGAGAACAAACTCTTAATCAACTCTTAGTTGAAATGGATGGATTTGGACATAATTCAGGCGTTATCATTTTAGCAGCAACGAACCGAGTAGACATCTTAGACCCCGCATTAATGAGACCTGGTCGTTTTGATAGACAAATTTATGTAGGAACTCCAGATATTAAAGGTCGAATCGCTATCTTAAAAGTTCACTCTCGTAAAAAGAAAATCAATCCTACTATTACCTTTGAAGAAATTGCAAGAAGAACTCCAGGATTTACAGGAGCCGATCTAGAAAACTTGATGAATGAATCTGCTTTACTTGCTGCAAGAGAAAATAAAAAACAAATTGAAATGTCTCATATTGACGAAGCAGTAGACCGGGTAATGATGGGACCTGCTAAAAAATCAAAAGTCTTTAGTAAAAAAGAAAGAAAATTTATCGCTTTCCATGAGGCAGGCCACGCAGTGGTTGGAATCAAATTAGAAAACGCTAATATTGTACATAAAGTAACAATTATTCCTAGAGGACAAGCCGGAGGATATAACCTCATGCTTCCAGAAGAGGAACAACAATTTTTACAAACAAAACAAAATTTATTAGAAATGATTACAGGATTACTTGGTGGTAGAGTTGCTGAAGAATTTGTTTTTAATGAAATTTCTACTGGCGCTCATAATGATTTATTAAGAGCAACAGCAATTGCAAGATCGATGATTACCGAATATGGAATGTCGGATAATTTAGGCCCTGTTACTTACGAACAAAATACAGGAGCCGTCTTCTTAGGAAGAGATTATGGCAAAGATAAAAACTTCTCTGAAGCCATTGCAACTGAAATTGACAAAGAAATAAGAGGCATCATTCACGAATGTTATGAATCAGCAAAAAAAGTAATAAGCGAAAACGAAAGTTTACTTCAACAAATTGCTCATTACTTATTAGAGGTTGAAACATTAACAAGAGAAGATATTGATGAAATCGTTAAAACCGGAAAATTAAACAGGTGGGATAATATCCTCGCAACTGATACCGTTCCAACTGAACCCGAGCAAAAAGAAATTGTAAACGAAAAAACAGAAGAAAGAAAATTCGAATAAAGTGTGAGGGATACTTCGAGTATCCCTTATTCAATTGGAGGATTGTATGCGATTAGATAAGTATTTAAAAGTATCAAGAATCTTTAAACGCAGAACCATTGCGAAAGAAATCTCAGCGAATAATCGAGTTTACATAAATGACAAAGTAGCTAAGCCTTCTACTTTGGTTAAAATAAACGACATCATTAAAATTATTTATGGAAACAAAGAATTTACTGTGAGAGTCTTAGCTCTTGCAAATCAAGCAAATAAAGAGAATGCTTTAAGCATGTATGAAGTCCTAGAAGAAAAAAATACAAAATAGCAACCTAGAATTCATTGATAAAATGAGTTTTATTCTGTATAATAAGAAATAGATTAGGTTTAAAAGGAAGTGTTAGCTCGTGAAAAAAATTATAGGCAGTATTTTTGTGTTATTTATTTCTTTAATGACTTTTTCTTGTACAAATCAAACCATATTTTATGATGTATACGTAACTGTATATCCAATACAATACGTTGTAGAAGAAATCTTTAAAGGCACTACATTAACGGTAGGGATTGTTCCTGGCGTTTCTTCTCATCAAGATTCAATTGACTGGTCCCCAAAAGAAATTATTGCAATGACAGAAGCAAGTTATCTATTTTATGTTGGAGCTAATTACGACCAATATGTTGATTTCCAAATCAACAGTATCTTTACAAATAAACCGGTTGAACTAGTAAAAATTGAAGATGAAACAAGTTATATTCAATTTATTGAAGGCGTAGTCCATGTTCATGAAGATGAAGTAACTACTGAATCTGAAGTAAATCTTTTAGGCAATGACCCTCATTTTTGGATAAGTCCTTTAAAAGTTCAACAAGTAGCAACTTTAGTCTATGATAAATTAATTTTAAAATATCCAGACATTAAAGATTTAATGAAAGCAAATTATGATCAATTAATTCTTAATTTACAAACGTTAAGCGATTCTTTCAAAGAAGTGATTGACCAATCGGAAAAGACCATTTTAACTTCTACTAATTTATATGGATACCTTGCTTATGATTATGGATTGTTATACCTTTCCATTTCTCCTGGGTACCATGAAGAGTCAGAACAATTTACTACTCAAGAAAAAGAAGAGATTGTCGCAGAGGCTATCTTACATGAAATTCAATACATTATTTATGAAAGAAACACTACTTCTCCTCTTTCAAACGCGGTCTTTACTACATTAGAAAATTTAGGTTATAATCCAATTAAGTTAGAATATGATATTTTACAATCTTTAACAAACGATGAAAAAGCTGAAGGAAAAGATTATATCACTGTAATGTATACCAATTTAGAATTATTGAAATTAGCAACTGGATATATAGAATAGGAGCAACTATAAAAATGGAATATAAACTTACAGAACAAGAAATAATACGAAGACAAAAGGCCGATGAATTAAAATTAAAAGGCATAGACCCTTACGGACAACGTTTTGATAGAACTCATAATACTCTTACCTTTAAAGAGGATTTTTCAGTTTACACCAAAGAAGAACTTCACGAAATAGCTTCTCCAGAGATTGTTAAAATTGCTGGAAGACTTATGACGAAAAGAGATAAAGGAAAAGCTGGATTCGCTCATATTCAAGACCAATATGGCAGAGTTCAAATTTATGTTCGAAAAGATGTTATAGGCGAAGAAGACTATGACATTTTTCAAAAAGGCGATTTAGGTGATATTGTTGGAATCGAAGGAAGTGCAATGGTCACAAATACTGGAGAACTATCAATCCGTGTCACTAAATACACTCACCTAGTCAAAGCATTAAGGCCTTTGCCCGAAAAATTTCATGGTTTAGTTGATATCGAAGAAAGATACCGCAGAAGATATGTCGATTTAATTATGAATGACGAATCAAAAGAAACCCTTATTCTGCGTTCTAAAATCATTCAATCTATGAGAAATTACTTAAATAATCTAGGGTATTTGGAAGTAGAAACGCCTATTTTACATCCAATTTTAGGTGGCGCAAATGCAAGACCGTTTATTACTCATCACAACGCACTTGATATGCCATTTTATTTACGAATTGCTCCAGAACTTTATTTAAAGAGATTAATTGTTGGCGGTTTTGATTGCGTTTATGAAATTGGTAGATTATTCCGAAATGAAGGCATGGACATTAAACATAACCCAGAATTCACTACCATTGAATTGTATTTAGCTTATAGCGACTTACAAGGAATGATGGATTTAAGCGAAGATTTAATTTCTTCAATCGCCCTTGAAACCATCGGGAGAACAACCATTCAATATGGCGATAAAGAAATCAACCTTGGCAAAGGTTGGAAAAGAATTCATATGGTCGATTTAATTAAAGAACAAACCGGCATTGATTTTTTCCAAATTCATGATTTTGAAGAAGCCAAAAAACTCGCTTTAAAAAATCATTTAAAAGTTGAACCTCATTTGTTTAGTGTTGGCCACATTGTAAATCTTTTCTTTGAACATTTTTGTGAAGATTCCCTTATTCAACCTACTTTTGTATATGGTTATCCAATTGAAGTGTCTCCTCTTACAAAAAAGGATCCAAAAGATGAACGATTTACACAACGTTTTGAGCTCTTTATTGATGGAAGAGAATATGCAAATGCGTATACCGAATTAAATGATCCTATCGACCAAAAAGAACGATTTGAAAATCAACTAAAAGAAAAAGAATTAGGTAATGTCGAAGCAAACGAAATGGATATTGATTTTGTGGAAGCATTAGAATATGGAATGCCGCCTACAGGTGGTATTGGTATTGGAATCGATCGTCTTGTCATGTTAATCACAAATAGCTCCTCTATTCGAGATGTATTATTATTTCCACATATGAAAACTAGAGGTAAATAAAAACACATAAAAAAAGCGTTGAAGGGTTCCTTCAACGCTTTAAATTTATTCTTCTTTATCTTCTTCTTGCGATTCTTCTGTATCAATCATAAGCGGATCTTCTTCTATCACTTCGGGTTGTTGCTCTGAAACGACGTTATCCCCTTCTACAATTAAATAATCTTCAATGTTTACACTACCTTGAAACATTTGTTTTGCTTTTATAGCCATATGGTGTTCTTTTCCATTCGCAATAATAAAAGCTAAACATTTATCCATTTCAAGAATATCATTTAATTTTTTATAGTAAATTGCCATTCGGTAATTATAGACTAATTTCGTTGAAATATATCCGTCGTTTCTTGTAAAATGTTTATCAATGACATCTTTATATTGGTCTAAAGATACATCTACATTTTTAATAGCCTCCAAAATTTCTAAATAGCTTGCGGCAAATCCTTGATATTTTTTTGCAACTCTTAAACTCACATTTTTAATTCGTTCAATCGAAAAATCAACTGTTTGAATGTCATCTATTTCAACTGCGGCATAACCCGTGAACGAAAAGATTAATATGTGATATACCGTATTTAATCGATTTAATTCAATTGAATTTAAAGTTTTTATCGCGTCTTCGTATTTCCCGCTATAATATTTGGCCATACCTAAATACATCATATACATTGCTTTGATGTTTTTGGTTGCTGCGTTATTTACACCTTCTTGAGCTAAATGTTCAGCTCCACTAATATCCAAATCATAATCTACTAACATATTAAATTTGTTCGCGAACATTTGAATGGGTCCACTTAAACGATATTTGATAAACATATATCCAATGGTAGAAATTAAGAAAATCCAAATCCAATCTAAAAAGTAGTGAAATGCATTAATCGTAATTAAGGCTACTGGCACAAGTATGACAATAACTAAAGAAAGTACATATTGTTTTCTGTTCATTGTTTTTCTCCTTTTTTTATATATCGTTTCCTAATACAAAGTCTTCTGAATCTTCAAAGAGATACAATCCTAATGTTTCAGCGACATCAATAAAAATATCAATAACGCCATAAAATTCAAAATAATTATCTCCAATGATCGTTTTTAGAGAATCATCAACGAATAGTTTATAGGTCAATGGAATTTCTTTTTTCTCTTGAATAATCGCATAAGATTCTTTTAATAATTTATCAAGTTTTTCTTTTTTAATTGCAATCTTTTTTTCAGCAATTTCATACCTAATATCTTCGATATACAAAAGACTATTAATCACAACGTCGTATTCTAAAAAGTGATGAAAATCATTTTTAAATACTGTTTCTAAATAGATTTTACATGTTTCAATTTGATCGTGTAAATATTCTAATCCCACACTAAAAATCTTTTCTAAATCATCTGTGAAATCAAGTTCTTTTTTTTGAACAGCTTCATTCACAAATTGTAGAACTTCGTAAACCGGCATAAAGCGTTCATAAAGCAAAGAAGTGTGTTCCTTTAATTTTAAATAAAAATCAGAGTTTTCAGTGTTCCAAGAAACGTATTCTTTTAAGAGGTCGCTCATCAATTCCACCGCCTTAGAGATATTATACTATTTTGTAAAAATAAAAACCACAATTAATTTGTGGTTTTTTTGTGATTAAGCTTGATTGACAGAACCAAATAAAGTCATTTTATCTCGAACAGATTGTTTTATGGCTTCAACACCTGGAGCCAATAATTTTCTAGGATCAAATCCTTTGCCCTGTAAATCTTTTCCAGCTTCGATGTATTTTCTCGTTGCTTCTGCAAATACTAATTGGCATTCTGTGTTTACATTAATTTTAGAAACACCCATTGATATTGCTTTTTTTATCATATCGCTTGGAATTCCTGTTCCTCCATGAAGCACCAAAGGAACACCTTTTGTTATATTATTTACTTCTTGTAAAACATCGAAGTTTAGACCTTTCCAGTTCTCTGGGTATTTACCATGAATGTTCCCAATTCCTGCCGCTAAAATAGTTACACCTAAGTCAGCAATCATTTTACATTCGTTTGGATCTGCAACTTCTCCCCCACCAATTACTCCATCTTCTTCTCCCCCAATTGCGCCAACTTCTGCTTCAATTGATAATCCAAGTTTTTTTGTTAATGCTACTAGTTCTTTGGTTTTTTCAATATTTTCTTGAATAGGATAATGAGAACCATCAAACATTATGGAAGAAAATCCAGCTTCAATAGCCGCAAAAGATCCTTCATAAGTTCCATGATCTAAATGAAGAGCTACAGGAACTGTGATTTTAAGTGAGTCTACCATAGCTTTGACCATTGCTGTAACAACTTTATATCCCGTCATATATTTTGCTGCACCTTCAGAGACTCCAAGGATGACAGGTGAATTTAATTCTTGTGCTGTTTGTAATACCGCTTTAGTCCATTCTAAATTATTTATATTAAATTGGCCTACTGCATATCCGTTATTATATGCTTTCAATAACATTTGTTCTACTGAGACAATACCCATATTTGTTTCCTCCTAATAATATTATTATCGTATATATTATACAAAAAAATGATAAAAATGTAAAGATGATTAGCTGGTTTAATCAAATTGGCAAAAAGAAAAAGGTTATTATATTTAAGATAATTTTTATCTATAAATTCATAACCTTATCGATTTTTAAATTCCTGATACTGGCATGGATTTTACTTTAATTGAAGGACAAGTAATTCCAAAATATCCAGTTTTTAAATCATTTGCAATTTCGACAATATTTAAAAGCATTTCAATAAAGTTTCCTGCCACAGTAATTAAAGCTACTGGTTTTCCTAAAACTCCGTTTTCGATAACAAAGCCCATTGCTTGTAAAGAAAAATCTCCACTAATTGGGTTTGCCCCTGCATGTGCGCCTTGAACATTTGTAATAAATATTCCATCTTTCACAGAAGCTATTAATTCTTCCTGTGTTTTATTTCCTGGTAAAACTTTTAGATTTATTGGCGAAATCGATCCTCCAAATCCATTTCCAGTAGATTTAACATTATCTCTTTTAGCGCTAATTAAATTATGAAGATACGTATCTAACTGACCTTCTTTAATCAATTCTTTGTAAAAAGTCGCAACTCCTTCATCATCAAAGGATCTACTACTGCTACTTTTTTTCATAAAAGGATCATCGACAATCGTGACTAATTTGGATCCGATTTGTTGGTGTAATTTCCCTTTTAAAAGCGATAACCCTTTTTGAACAGCTTCTGCAGAAAAGATGTTTTCAAAAGCAGAAAGAAGTACTGCAAATGCGTCTTTATCAAAAACGATTTCATAATTTTTTGAAGGAATTGGTTTTGCTCCTAATGATTTTACTCCAGATTCAACAATCGATTTTGCAAGTGAAGTTGAGTCAAAATCAACAAATTCATTACTGACAGTCAAATCAAAAGCAGTTCTTTGATCTGTTTCATCTTTTACAATTACTTGACCACCAAAATAAGCTGAATTTACTTTATTATATAATTTTAATCCTTTTGTATTTTGCAATAAAACTGATCTTGTTGTTTCGGAATACATCGATTCAACAAAAGTAACTTTTGAATCCAAGTTATGAAATAATTGATCCAATTCTTTTACTTTATCTATTTTTCTCTTAACATCCATTGAGAATAATTCTTCATTAAATAATCCATCAAGCGCTTCGTATTTTGAGTCTCCTTCATAAATAATTGCATCATCTAATGAGTCCACAATTTTAGCATTTAAAATGATGTTTTCAATGATTGTATCTATAAGATCATCTTCCATTACCTCAGTAACATAGGTGCCCATTTTTCCATTGAAAATGCCTTTTATTACCAAACTAGATGTATCTGCAATTTCATATTTATCAACTTCACCATTAAATACATCGATACTTAATTGATTGTTGTCTGCTAAAAAAACTTGAACATCTGTTATTCCTTTTTGCAATGCTTTTTCAAATAGTTTATCAATATTCATATTATTTAGCTCCCTTCTTCCCACCAACAGTGATTGAAGAAACTCTTAGTGTAGGTTGTCCAACGTCTGCTGGAATTGATCCAGAGACAGAACCACACATGCCTCTACCACTATCTAAATTATTTCCTACCATATCTATTTTCAATAAGATTTCCGCTCCATTACCAACTAAAGAAGCCCCTCTAACTGGTTCAGCTATTTTTCCGTTTCTTACAATGTATCCTTCTGAAACTGCAAAGTTAAAATCTCCACTGCCTGGGTTAACAGACCCTCCACCTAGTTTAGCTGCAAATAGTCCATATTCAGTAGCTGAAATAATTTCCTCAAATGTGGATTCTCCATTATCAATAAATGTATTACTCATTCTAGAAGTTGGAGCATACTTATACGATTCTCTTCTCGAAGATCCTGTAGGAATATGATTCATTCTTCTACCGTTTAATTTATCAACCATGTAAGTTTTAAGAATTCCTTTATCAATTAGCACTCTTTTTGCTTGAGGATATCCTTCATCATCAAAATTTGCACTGCCCCAAGCATTTTCAATTGTTCCATCATCAATTGCTGTAACAATCGGTGTTGCCACAACTGTATTTAATTTTCCGCAAAATACGGATGCATTTTTGGAAACAGAAGTTGCCTCTAAACTATGCCCGCATGCTTCGTGAAAGATAACTCCGCCAAATTCGTTATTAATAATGACAGGCATTACTCCGCTTGGACATTCTTCAGCAAAAAGCATTGTTTTTGCAGTTCTTGCTGCGTCTTTTGCAACATCTTCTATATTGATGTCTTCATAAAAATATTCGTATCCTTTTCCGCTTCCTGGTCCTTCGGTGCCAGTTTGCATTTGACCATCGATTCCAGCAATAGCGTTAATTCTCATACGAACTCTCACTCTTGTTTCATTTGCAAAACGTCCCTCGCTATTTGCTATTAACACTTCTTGAACTGAATCGGAAAGATTGACAGTTACTTGTTGAATAACTTCGTCGTATTCTTTAGCGGCTTTATATGCTTTTTGAATTAACATCACTTTTTCTTCTTTTGAAACGTCTTTTGGATTTAATTTCACTGAATGTCTTTGACCAATCTCCAAAGAACTTAATGGCGTTGCCATCAGTAATTTTTCGCTTGAAAATGATTTTGATAAATCACTAGCTAATTTTATTAAATCTTTAGGGTTTTTGCTATTTGTATACCCATATACACTTTGAAATTCTAATGCTAATCTTACTCCGACCCCAAATATTTTTGCACTGTTTGCTTTTTCAATTCTTCCACCAATTAATTGAATGGATTCAGATGTTTTTTCTTCAATGAATACTTCTGCAAAATCAGCGCCAGTTGCCAGTCCTTGATTGATTATTTGTTCTATCAAATTTTTTTCTAGTAACATTATAAAATTCCTCCTTTTAATCCTTCTCTATTATATTCTTTTTTTGTGATAAATTGAAGTGTTTAGAAGCAAAAACAAAAAAAGCTAGTCTTCTTAAAATAGAAGAGATGGGCTTTTTTTGTTTACTATAATTTATTTTAAATATATTTCTGTATATTTTTCTTTTAAATATTGAACATAATATTTTGGATTAAATTCTTCTTTTGTCACTTCTAACAATAATTCTTTTGGAGATTTACTAGCTCCAAATTGATGAATTTTTTCTTTTAACCATAAATTAATTTCTGAGATTTTATTTTCAGATACTAGTTTGTCAATATCGAGTTCTTTTTTCATAGAGTAATAGAATTGAGCAGAGTATGCTGTGCCTAATGCATATGTTGGAAAATAGCCAATTAACCCGCTACTCCAGTGTACGTCTTGCAAGACTCCTTCTCCATCATTTTTAGGTTCTATTCCTAAATATTCTATCATTAATTTGTTCCAAACTTTTGGTAAATCTTCTATTTGAACTTCATCTGAAAGTATCATTCTTTCAATTTCGTAACGAATCATAATGTGAAGCGAGTAAGTAAGTTCATCAGCTTCAACTCTAATTAAAGACGCTTCTACTTTATTTGTAGCACGATAAAAATCATCTAAACTAACATTTCGTAATTGCTCAGGAAATAGAGATTTGAATTTTGGATAATGTACTTCCCAAAACGATTTACTTCTACCAATGATATTTTCAAAGAATCTTGATTGAGACTCATGAATCCCCATGGAAGTTCCGCTATTTAATAGTGTGTTATCCCATTTGGTATCAATTTGTTGTTCATAAGTAGCATGTCCCAATTCGTGAATAACTGCAAATATACTTGAAAAAACATAGTTTTCTAAATATCTTGTCGTGAATCTCACATCATCAGGAGATGTATTCCAAGTAAAAGGATGTACGCTTTTCTTCATTAATCCTCTGTTTCGATCAAAGGCTAATACATCAATTAAATAATCACAAAATTCTTGTTGTTTTGATGCATCAAAGAATTCGTTCATAAATGCATCATTTGAATTCTTTTTCGTTGCTAATATTTCTTTTACAAATGGAACTAAATCTTTTTTCAGAACATCAAAAAATTTATTGTATTCTTTCATCGACATCCCTTCTTCATAATCGTCAAGCAAGACGTTATAAGGATGATCATCAATTCCGTAATATGAGATAAATTTTTTGTTAAAATCAAAAATCTTTTGCAAATTATCTTTAAATGAATTAAAATCACTATTTGCTTTAGCATCTTGCCAAACAACTTGTGATAGTTGAATCAATTGTTGATACTCAATAAATTCACTTTCAGGAATTTTAATAATTTTATCTAACTCTTTTTTTGCTTTTTCAATTTCTCTCTTTGTGAAAGGATCTAATTCATCCTTTTTTGCATAAAGTCCATAAATAATATCTTGAGTTTCTTTACTTGTTTGCAATTTAAATAACTCAGATCCAATAATTCCCAATAATTCAGCCCTTCTTGGGAATGCCCCTCTTGGTGCTTCGGTGTTGGAATCCCAACCACATAATTGAAGCACATAAATATACGCTTTAGATTTTTTAACTAATTCTCGAAATTTATTTACTGTTTCCACTATATCACCTCTAGTAACCTATTATAACAATAATTCTGTATCTTTTCTACTATTTTGTATTAATCTTTATATCTCCTGATACTGAATGTTTTGCTTTAACAATAATAGGTCTTGTCTCATCTTTATTGGAAATTGTCACATCTCCAGATACGGATTGCAAAGTGATAGCTTCAAAATAACTTTCATTTCCAACGATATCTCCGCTTACTGTCCTAAAAACTCCATTTTTACATTCGAATTCGCATAAGTTAATATCGCCACTTACTGTATTAGAGGTGAAATCTTCTTTAACGATTGATTTTTTAATTTCAATATTTCCATTAATTTGAGAGGTCCGAAGTGAATTTGTAATGAAATTTGACAATTCTACATCTCCGTTTACTGTTTCAACATGAAGTGAATCAGTGACGCAATTATTAATTGAAATATCTCCATTTGTTGTTTTAAAATGCATTATTTTGGAGTTGATTTTATTTAAACTTACATCACAATGAACTCCTGAATGATTCATGTTTTGAACAAGACATTCTTTTGGTAATTTTAATAGAAATTCAATTTGAGTTTCGGTACCTTTTCTTCTAAATACATTAAATGAAGAATTTTTTGGTGATTTTAAAGAAAATGTTCCGTCTTTATATTCCACTTCATATTTGTTTAACTCGGGGTTTCCTTTGTAATAAACGCGTATGCTTTTTTCGTCATCGGCTATGTATTGAATATCTTCTGAAACTAATCCTACTTGAACGTTTAATTCTTTTTGAGTAAGTTCAAACGTTTTATATAGTTTGAATCCCTCTTCATCAAAATCAACTTCAGTTTCTTGGTGCATATTTAAATCAGCTAATTCTTTTGCTAATTTTTTTGGATCTCCAAATTTATTTACAATTTCTTCTTCAGTTAATCCTTCTTCTAATGCCTCGCTAATCATTTCTTCGTGATCTTGTAATATTTCCTTTACTTCTTTGTCTTTTAAATTGTTATTTTTCAATTCTGCTTCCAAATCTTCTAAAAACTTCTTCACTTTTCTTTCCTCCTTTATTTAATATTTGATAAACTCCTCCAATGAATTCGTCCCATTCATTGCGTAAAGATAAATAATATCGAAATCCCTTTTCTGTAACTTTATAGTACTTCCTAGGAGCCCCAATATTTGACTCTTCCAAGTAAGTGGTAAAATAATCTTCATTTGTTAATCTTCTAAGAATTGGATAGATTGTATTTTCATTTACGTCTAAATGTTTTGATATATTATTAATTATCATATATCCATACATATCTTCTTGCACCAATTCTGATAAAACACATAATTCTATAATTCCTCTTTTAAATTGCGCATTCATGTTTACACCTCCACAACAGAATTATAACACAGTACCGTGCACAACACAATACCTAATTTAAAAAAAAGAGAAATTTTTTTCTCTTCTTCTTTTTTTATAGTTTTTCTTTGTATTTTAATGCGGCTCCCACAAAATCTCTAAACAAAGGATGTGACTTTTGTGGCCTCGAAAGAAATTCCGGATGAAATTGTGTTCCAACAAACCAAGGATGATTTTGCAACTCAATCATTTCACATAATTTTGTTTCTGGATTAATTCCTGAAAATATCATTCCGTTTTTTTCTAAAATTTTTCTAAACTTATTATTTACTTCATAACGATGTCTGTGTCTTTCTTTTATTTTTGTGATGCCATACGCTTTATGAGCTAATGAATTTTCCAATATGTCGCAATTAAATAAGCCTAGCCTTAATGTTCCTCCCATTTCAATTCCTTTATATTGTTCAGGAAGGTAGTCTATTACATTATATATTGTTTCTAAGTCAAATTCTGTTGAGTTTGCTTGAGGAAGAGAACATTTGTTTCTTGCAAATTCTACTATAGCAAGTTGCATCCCTAAGCACAAGCCTAAAAAAGGCACTTGATGTTCTCTTGCATATTCAATTGCTTTGATTTTTCCTTCAATTCCCCTTGACCCAAATCCTCCTGGAACCAAAATTCCATCAACATCTTTTATCATTCCATCAATATTTTCATCGGTTATTTCGTTAGAATTTATCCACACTACATTAACTTTAACTCGATGAAAATACCCTGCATGTTTCAATGATTCACAAACGGATAAATAAGCATCGTGAAGCGATACATATTTTCCAATTAATCCAATAGTAACTTCTTTTTCTAAATGTTTGATGCGATCGATTAATTCAATCCATTCACTCATATCACAAGGAGGTGTTACAAGTTGTAAATGTTCACAAACGATATCATCTAATTTTTGTTTTAAAAAGTCAATTGCAACTTCATACAGAATCTTTGCATTAAGGCATTCAATAACTGCTTCTTTTTTCACATCACAGAAGAGCGCTATTTTTTCGCGCATTGAATTTGTAATTTCTTTGCTTGTTCTTAAAACAATAACATCAGGAGTAATTCCTAATGATCTTAATTCTTTTACACTATGTTGTGTGGGCTTTGTCTTTAGTTCTCCTGTTGTTTCAAGATACGGAATTAACGTATTGTGAATATAAAGGGTGTTATAAAACCCATAATCCCGTCTAGCTTGTCTTATTGCTTCTAAAAAGGGAAGCGATTCAATGTCTCCAACCGTTCCTCCTATTTCAGTAATAACGACATCAGCATCTGATTCGATTGCTGCAGCTTCTAATTTTGATTTAATTTCATTCGTTATGTGAGGAATTACTTGAACGGTTGCGCCTAAATAGTCCCCTCTTCTTTCTTTTTCAATGACAGAAGAATAGATTTTCCCCGTTGTAATAGAACTATTTACAGAAAGGTTTTCATCTATGAAACGTTCATAGTGACCTAAATCTAAATCTGTCTCCGCTCCATCATCGGTCACAAAAACTTCTCCATGTTGGTAAGGAGACATTGTTCCTGGATCTACATTGATGTAAGGATCAAATTTTTGCATAAATACTTTTAATCCTCTGTTTTTTAATAATCTTCCTAAAGAAGCCGCTGTAATTCCTTTTCCTAAACTGGATACAACTCCACCTGTCACGAAAATAAATTTTGTAACTTTCATTGTTTCACCTCTAAAATGAATAAAAAAGAAAAAGTTCCCCAAATTGGAGAACTCTTTTTTTAGTGAGCTCTTTAAGATTATAACAAATATATTTCTTTAAATCAATCAATATTGAAAATTATTCGTCGTACATTTTTTCATAGTCATCCATGTACTCGTTATACTTCTCGTCATCAAAATCTTCTGCATCTTCAACAACAATATCTTCTTCGTCTTCAACAAATTCTGCTTCGTCGTCAACAAAATCTTCATAATCAATATCATCTTCAAATTCGTCAAAATCTGCTTCTTTTTCTATTTCGTCTTCTTCTTCAAATTCGTCTTCTTCTAAATCGTCATCTTCCTCATCATCGTCTTCTTTTAAATCGTCGTCTTCTTCTTCGTCTTCTTCAATTTCTTCTAGATCTTCTTCATAATCTGGGAATTCTTGATAGAATGCTCCATCTTTATCCCACAAATCAATCGATTGACGGCTTTTTAAATCCCATTGGTCATCACCAACATACACAAATTTAGCAGATGTAATGAAATCTGCGTACACTTGCGCAATTATTTCATTTCTTTCAACTTCAGACAATTCCTTCGCTTCACAAATTAATTGAAAAAGTTCAAGAAATGACATAGGTTGTTTGTGTTGAAGCAAAATTTGTTCTGCGGCTTCCAATAAAGACATTTGATTCCAACTTGTCATGTTTTTTATTCCTTCCATTCTTAATTTCACTTCACCTTTTTTTTGGTGATTTGAGATTAGTTTGCTTTTACCTAATAAACCATATTTGTTATCGATTTATTGGAAAAACAAAAGCTTTGCATTTAAATGTGGCACAAATACTTAAAATATTGGTTAAATTACCTATAAAATAGATTAAAATAATTCGATAATTGTGAGTAAACAAAACCACCCAATTTATGCTTTACTTATTATATATTAAAAAGTAAATAAATACAAGTATGATATTTTCAATATTTTTAAAGTTTTTTTTAGAAAAAGGAATCATCATGAGTATATGAATCACTTAATACATTTATTACGATATTATTACAATGATCCCCTATGCGTTCAAGGTTCGATAAAATATCAACATAATAGCCAGCCTCGGTCTCAGAACAAGCTCTATCATTAATTCTATTAATATGATTTTTTCGATATTTTTTGACTAATTTATCTAAAACATCTTCTCTGACGTTTACTTCTCTTGCTAAATCTTTATCTTTATTAACGAAAGCAAGTAACGATTCTTTAAGAGTTCTTCTTAATAAATCATATAAATCTAATAAATCTCTTTTTGCTTCTTCGTGTAAATCAATTTTATTTTCATGTCGCTCTTCAAAAAATTCCATGATGTTTGTTAAATGATCTCCAATTCGTTCTAGATCGGTTATCGTATCGATATCTTTCGCTAATTGTTGAATTTGTTTATTATGTAAATCGTTTGCTCCTATTTTAACCAAATAATTATGAATCTTATCATCTAATGTGTCGAGCAACTCTTCACATTGAATTCCTTTTTCTGATTCTTTTTGATCATATAGAAAAGAAAAATTGTAAGTGTATTCAAACATAGCTTTACAAACATTGCCCATATTAACAATAGCAACTTTTGCATTTTCTAACGCTAGATCAGTAGACCCATTAATTAAATGTTCATCCAGTACGACATCCCCAAGTACAATTTCGTTTTTAGCGGGTATAATTTTAGTCGCAAGCCAAACAAGTTGCTTGATAAACCAATACATGATAAATACGTTCACTAAATTAAAAACAACATGGGCAAGAGATACTGTAAGTTTGTTGCTCAAATAATCTGCCCCAATAAGTTTTTCTCCTAAAAACGCTATTAATTCGGTATAAGGTGTTAAAAGCAAGAAGAAAATGATAGTTCCTATCGTATTAAACATAACATGTATTGCTGCAGTCCTTTTAGAAGCTGAAGATCCGCCCACTGAAGCCATAACAGAAGTAATGGTTGTTCCTATGTTGTCTCCAAGAACAATCGCTATAGCGCCAATTAAAGGCACTCCACCTGTAGAGTATAATTGTTGTAAAATACCAATAGTGGCTGAAGAAGATTGAATAATTGCCGTTGTTCCAACTCCAACTAGTACTCCAAGAATCGGATAATTTGCCACACTTAATAACATATTATGAAATTCAGGTAATTCAACTAATTGTTTTAAGGCCCCACCCATTGTTTCAAGTCCAAAGAAAAGCATTCCAAATCCCAAAATGACTTTACCAAATTCTTTGACTTTCTTTTTGTGAAAGAAAAAGATTAATAAACTTCCCAAAAACATAATCGGCATCGCATATTGCCCAATGTCTAAGCTTATCAATACGGAAGTAACCGTAGTACCTATATTTGCGCCAAAGATAACTCCTACAGCTTGGGGTAGAGTCATAAGCCCCGCTCTTACCAAACCAACAACAATTGCGCTGGTTGCCGAAGATGACTGAATAATCGCCGTAATCAAAATTCCAACAAGTATCCCTTTAAAAGGCGTGTTTGTTGTTTTTTCTAAAATCATTTTTAATTTTGAGCCTGCGATTTTTTTTAAAGATTCACTCATTAAGTTAATTCCAAACAAAAATACTCCAAGTCCTCCAAGAATGGCAAAAACTGTTTCCTTCCATTCTATCGCTAAAAAGAATAACGGCATTTTTTTCCTCCAATAATTTAATTTGAGTAACCATAAGCCGACCCTATTATAACAAATACCTTTAGGTATTCATACTGTATAAAAACACTTTCATTAAATTTTTTGAATATTTTTTCATAAAAAAAGGCGAATTCGCCTTTTTAGTTCTATTATTCGTTCGTTTCTTGAAATGATTCTTTATATTCTTTAACAAGTTCATCTGCATCCGCTAGTAAAGAAGCTACTGTTTCCCAATTTCCAACATTCGCTCCACAAGCCATTGGATGCCCACCACCTTGATATTTATTTGCTAACTTATCAATAGCAGGTCCTTTTGACCTAATTCTTGCTCTAACGATATTATTTTCGTATTCTGCAAATAAAATCCAAACAGGACAATCTTGTAAAGAGGATAGTTCATTTACAAGTGAACTTGCTTCTTCTAAACTAACTCCAAATTTAGCAATAATTTCAGGCAACATTCTAATATAGGCCACGCCATGTTGTGTTTTTTCAAAATTTTGTAATACATACCCTTGAAGTCTCATTAAATTTTCTGATTTAATATCAAGTGTAGCTAAAACTTTTGTAAAATCAAGTCCAAAATCAAGCAAATGCGCAACAGCTTTAAACGTATCAGAAGTAACTGATCGATATTTAAATCTACCAGTATCTGTAATGATTCCTGTATAAAGAGCTCTAGCAGCTTCCATATTTAATTTTAGAATATTAGAAAATTCCAAATAAAACTCTAAAATGATTTGTGCCGTGGCAGGTCTTGAAGTATCCACGAATTGATAATCTCCATAATCATCTACTGGCAAGTGATGATCTATCTTAATTACATATTCTCCTAAGGAATAACGTTGATCTGCAACTCGATCTCTTGTGGCTGTATCAACAACGATAGACAAAGCTCCTTTATAGACGTCATCTGAAATCGTATCGACATTACCAATAAATTTTACGTAATCTGCTGTATCGCCTACAACATAAACTTCTTTTTCTGGAAAGGATTCTGTTAAAATGTTTTTAAGTCCGAATCCTGCTCCGTAACAATCTCCATCTGGTCGCATGTGCATATGTATGATGATTTTTTTGTATTTTAAAATTTTATCTAATATAAATTGTTTATCCATTTTGTTCCTCCACTAATTTATCTAAATCATTTATAATTTCATCTGTTTCTTCCCAAGTTGAAACGCTACACCCACAAGCCATCAAGTGTCCGCCTCCACCATACTTCTTAGCCACTTCGAGGACAGGAAGCTCTCTTGAGCGAAATTCACATAAGATATTGTTCGTTGCTGTATCAAAAGTAAAATTAACCCAAACAGGTATTTCATCGATTCCAGCCATTTGATTTACAAGTCCTCTACTAATGGTATTGGAATCAATATTGTATTGTTCTAAAAAGTTTTTATCGTTTTTTCTATAAGCTACTTTGTTTTTTGTAATTAAGAAACTATTTGAGAAGTCGGCTTTTATTTTCTTCATTTTTAACGACTCAACATACATCGAATTATAAATTGCCTGAATGTCTAATCCCGTTTCTAATAAATCGGCTGCCGCTCGAAACGTCGAAGGTTTTACATTGTTATGCATGAACCTTCCTGTGTCTCCCACAATTCCCATAAATAAAGGTTTTGCGGCTTCTTTGTTAATTGGTATATTATTAATTTGTAAAAACTTTACAACCATCTCAGCGGTAGATGAAGCTGATGTATCCCTTATATAATAATCATATTTAATATCTGGGTCATTTTGATGATGATCAATTAGGACTAATGTTTTAGCCTTTTGATAAAACACGCCTTTTAACATTTGACTGGCCACTGTATCCAAGATGAAAACCAATGAGTTTGAAAGAATATTTTCATCTATTTCATCAAATTCTCCAAATTGATTCAGTGAATTGGAATCCCCAATAACATAAATGAGTTTATGAGGAAATTGTTGTTTTAATGCATAATACAATCCAAATTGTGATCCATAAGCATCTAAATCTGGCGATTTATGTCTTGCGATAACAATTGAGTTGTTATCAATAATTAATTGAAATATTTTATGTTCCATTATAGTCCTCGCTTTCGGCATAGTAGTATATTATAACATAAAAAGGTTTTAATTCCTATATTTTGACTTCACAATTTCGCTTGCCAGATGAACTTTTTCTCATATACAATAAATCCTTCTTTGATAAACTAAAATTATGTGTTATAATGATAAAACATATAGATACATGTGAGGATAAATCAATGACAAAATTGTTTAAAAAATTTATAATTCTTTTTCTAACTTTCTCTTTTACAATCGTTTTGGTTGGATGTGACACTTTATCTACAACAACGACTTCTTCAGGAATTACTTCAACGACTTCTACTGATTTACCAATTACAACCATAACTGGAAATATTGGTATAGAAGTAATCAATATTACAAAAACGGAATATAATCTTGGCACATCTTTTGATTATGATTCTATAACAGTCGTTTTAGTTAAGGCAAGCGGATCAACAATCCCTTTAAGTTCTTCTTTATATACTATGACCGGTTTTGATTCTTCCACTCCGGGAGAGATAACAATTAATATTGGTTATTTAGATTATACTGCTTCCTTTTCAATTACCATCAAAGAACCTAGTACGAATCTAGATATTACCTTAACTTATTATGAAGACGCACAAGATTTAGTTGGAGAACCTTTGTTACTTGCTTTAAGAGCAATTGTTAACAACGGGTATGCAGGGCATATTTATACCGATGCAAGTATTGCATTACAAACAACGGATGAAGATCCAAATAACGCAAACAATATTATTTTAGTATATTCTGGAACATCAATCGTAAGCACTTGGGACGAGGGCGGTTCTTGGAACAAAGAACATGTTTGGCCACAATCTCTTCTTGATGAAGATGCAGGCAATCAAGTAAATATGGCGTCAGACTTACACAACTTAAAACCAGCAACGCCTAGCATTAATTCAGCTCGTGGGAATAAATATTTCGACATTTCAACAACCGTTGTCAGTTTTGAACCAAGAGATGAAGTAAAAGGCGATATCGCTCGTATTTTATTTTATATGATGACGATGTATTCTGTTTTAGAATTAATTGATGGAACTCCTTTAATACACCAAATGGCAATGCTAAGTGTTTTATTAGAGTGGAATGATTTTGATCCCGTTGATGATTTTGAACGAAACCGTAATGAAAAAATATTCCTCTATCAAAACAATCGTAATCCATACATCGATTACCCAGAATTTGTAGATTTAGTTTGGGATAATCTAGATTAATTTAAATTACAATATAAATAAAGTGGAAGTCAATTTTGACTTCCACTCTTTTTTAAATTTTATTCTACCGTATGAAAGCCCAAATATGAGAATGTATCTACTGTATAAGTAGTCCATTCATTTGCTGGATCGAAAACATCGTTTGGATCAATATTTCCGCCCGTAATCGTTGGGAATCTAACTAGAGTAACATTTATTGCAAAATCTAATGAATTTCCTAATTGACCGATTGCATCAATTAAAGTGGTTCCATTGTATAATTCAATAACGTCATTTCCATTAAAATTAACCACAGTACCATTTGTTGCATCTGCAATCGCTAAAATGGCAGGGGCAGCACTTGGATGAGCGATAACATAAACATCTCCAGGAGCTAATGTTCCAGATAAAGTTAATGTTGCTGTAGTGGTTAATGCACCATTAAAATAAGTTTTTAACGTATATGAACTCAAATCAATTGGGGCGTCAGTTGAGTTATATATTTCAATTGCTTTGTTGAAACTAGATCCTTCAATATACTCAGAAATAAAGATGTCATCTCCTGGCACAACTACTACAACAGCTTTCATAGTAATAGCGATATCTATTGTCTCTGATTCTTCATTTAAAATTGCTGTAATAGTAATGGTTCCTGTTGTATCAACTTCTGGTCTTACTACTGTAAATACTCCACCAGCATAACTTAAATAATCACTAATTTCAGTAGATACTGTCACGGTAGTATATTCTCCAAATGAAAGAGTTGGTAATGTAAAAGCACTAGTGATATCATAACTTTCTTGAATGGCTCCAGTAGCTAAGGTCAATTTTTCAGCATCTGTCATGGCTCCGGCCTCAATATCACCTTCCAAACCATCAAATGTTATCCAAATTTCGTCAACAGTTGGTTCTAAATTGCTACTTGAACCCGCTTCATAGTAGGTATAAAATACAACATCAATCGTTACCAATTGTCCAACAAATTGAGATAACGCAAGAATGGAAGCTGAATTAGATCCATAATAAACGGTGGCAACTCTTGTTGAACCGGCAAACAAATAAATGTTTTCTCCAATTCCTTGAGCTAAAAGCATTGGTGTTACTGTAATGGTATATGTTTGTCCATTTAATAATTTATTTGTTGGATCAATATCCAATAAATCCGCCGGATTAGATAATGCTATTTTGTCTACTGTAACAACGTTATTTGAATTTAATACGATTTGTTCTGTCAAAGAAGTTACTTGATATAAAGAATGATATTTTGCGTAAGTTCCTTTAATTCTAACTTCGTCTCCAACATGAACTAATGCTGTATTTTCCGCTGTGGTATAAATGTTTAAAAATGCACCACTAGCATCTTGAATGAAATATCCTCTTGAATAGGTTGAATAGACAAACCCTGAAGCGGTAACTAAATCATTAATAGAAGCTGAATTATGTAAATCTAAAAGAGTGCTATAAGTTGATAGTCCTACTTCTCCTCTAACTCGAATTGAAAAATCTTTTTGATAAGTTTCTTCTCCGTATGTAAACGTTCCTGTTAATACAACCGTTACATCTCCCACTGATTCAGAAGGTTGTTTAACCGTAGCTTGATAAACTAGTATATTCTCACTCGTTGCAGTAACAGTTGATGCAATGCTGATATATTCTGTATTTGCGCTTACCCATGAGACTGTAGCTGATCCTACTTCAGCAGGTAAAGTAAAACTCATAATCATGTTATCTGCATTAGAAATAATAACCAAATTCGAAGCATTCTCTAAAAGCGTTTGAATGGATACGGTCGCAGATGTCGTTGTTGTTTCTGAAGAGCTAATTAGTGTTGATTCGGTAGTTGTTGTAGTGGTTGTTACTTTATCACAAGCAAACAAGCCAAAAGCTAAAAAAATAAGTACAACACTTAGAATCCATTTTTTTTGGTTCATATTATATAATCTCCCTTAACTGTAATTGTACATCAATTATAACATAGATGCTTTGTTTTTCATAAATTGATTTACATTAATTTATTGATTTTAATATGATTTTTTCGTGCTTCTGATATTTATAGAATAATATAAATTGATTTACATTAATAATTTGATAAAAAAGAAAAAAAAGGCACAGCTTATCGCCATGCCTTTTTGAAACTTTCTCAAATCATATTCTAAAAAAATTTATTCAGAAGTATATGATCCAATTTCTGTAAACACGTTTGCTCCTAGTGAATACCATGTTGCACTTGGATCAAATGTATCATATGGGTCAGAATCTCCTGTGTTAACAGAAGCGATTCTAAGTAAAGTCATATTTGATGTTGAAACTCCATTAGCTATCCATTCTGATCCTGGATCTGCTTCTAATGCAACAGTTCCAATTCGTCCAATACAATCAATAACAACTGTACTGTGTTTTAATAGTAATGCATCGTCACCATTGTAATAAGTTAAGGAACTTGATAAATCTCCTGCTGCAAGAATAGCTGCCCCTGCTCCAGAATTATAAATAACGTAAACATCTCCTGCAAGAAGAGTTCCTGATAAGGTAACGTTATATGCAGGTGTAATTGCTCCGTTTGTATATAGTTCAACGGTGTATGTTGATAAATCAACGTCTGCGCCTGTACCATTAAAGATTTCAAAAGCCTTATCATTTCCTCCGTCACTTTCAATGTACTCAGAGAAGAATAAATCTGCTGCATAAGCCATAACGGTTGCATTAACTACCACTGTTTGACTAGCGCTTCCAATTGTTACAAGATACGAAACAGTTCCTACAACGTTTGCTTCACCAGCTGCAGGTCTTGCATTTGATGTTAAAACTCCAGCTGCTTCTGTAAGGTTGCTTGTTAATTCTGCAGAAATAGTAATTGTAGTATAAACTCCATCATAAAGTAAAGCGGAAGGAGTATACGCATCTCTAATATAAATATCTGTAGGAATTTCTTCAAGCGCTAAAGCTAGTTTATCTGCTTCAGTCATTGCTTTTACTGTTACGTTAACTACTACGTCTACTATAACTGAATTTAAAGTATAAGTGAAGGTTACTGTCCCTACTGCATCTGCAGTTTCTGGAATTGTAACTGTTAATTTTGTAGTACCATCAGCTAAGTAAGCAGTAAGTTCTGTAGAAATTTCTTTTACAGTCAATGCTGCATAAAGTGGAACTGGCAACGTGTAATCTTCATCAAGTTCTAATGTTGCAGGAAGTGCCATTTTATCATAATCGACTTTATCAACGTCTGTGATTGCTTCAGAAGTCAATTCAGCTACTTCATACCACATTAATTGAGGTGCAGAGTTATAAACTGAAACTACTATTCCATTAAGTGATACTTTTTGTCCAACAACTAAGCCTGCAACAACTGCATTGATAGCTGCAAAGTTAGGTCCGTAGGAATCAACGCGTAATTGTAGGTCGTCTGTTCCGTCAGTTAAGTAAATAGTATATGAATATGTTCCAACGGTAGGAATTGATTTTACAACTAAACCTGAAACATTAGCTAGTTTACTTATATTTGCAAGTAATGTAGTTAAGTCTGCTCCAACAACTTCTAAAGGTGCAGGAACTGTTTGTGCTGTTTGAAGTAAAGTTATGTTTGTAACTGGAGATACTTCTAATAAATTATGATAATTGTATAGAGTCCCTTGTACTTGGATTTCATTTCCAACAACTATGCTACTTGCATAAGTTGCAATCGCTCCTAAATAAACATATAAAGCTCCTGTAGCGTCTTCTATCCAAGCATTGTTTCCATTAATTTGTGTAATAATTCCGTTTGTACGGATTAAAGATCCAACGTTTGCTAAATCAGTTGCTTCAGCAATTGTCATAAGTGGAACTTCTCCAACTTTGACTATAAAATCTTGTGTGTTAGTGATTGATCCTTTTGTTGCAGTAACAGTTATTGTAACAGTTACTTGAGTTGTTTGATTTAATGCATCGATTGCACCGGTGGTAGCATTAATAACTAAAGGTGTATCTGATACATAAGATAACGAAACTCCAAATAGAGAAGCAGGTAAATTTAAAGTAGTGTCATCCATAACAGTTGCTGGGAATTCAATTGATGCTAAAGCTGCGTTAACGGCATCTTGATCGTCAGCAAATGATACTTGAATATCGCTTGATACTCCATTGAAATAAGAATACCAATCGCCATAAGTTGAATGGTAAGCGTAAAGTAGTAAATCAAATGTGATTACTTCTCCTGCAAGAGCGGATATAGCATTCATGTTCGATTTGTAATAAACTCTTATCGCATCAGTAACCTCTAAATCAAGAGGAACAGATACATCATAATCGGCAGGAACTAAATAAGTTCCATAATCTCCTAATTCTTCATCATAATAGACTTTTGCAGTCAATTCATAAATGGTATAAACCATCTTGTTTGTTTCTGAAGGAGTAGGGTGATTTGCTAATGCTGATGTTACTGTAGCTACAATTGGTGTAAACGTAGAAACTGCAGCGCTTGACTCTTCAACTTTAACAATATTTGCTGCGGCGTCAGCTAATTGTGGTCCATAATAATAATATGCTAATTCGCCAGTAATGTCATAAACATCGCCTTTTACAACTGAAGTTGTAAGTGATGCTCCATAAGCAAATAAAATTGTTGCTCCATCTGTAAAGAAAATTCCATCTGTGCCTATTCCAATAATTGTAACGCCTTCATAAGTAACGTAAACATGTGTGCCTAAAGCCATGCCTTCGGCAATGGTCGCTACTTTTACTGAAGATTCTTCAGCGATTACACGAATAGATTTAACAGATTCTAATTCATTTGTACCAGAAGTAATGGTAGCGGTTAATGTAACGGTAGTATTCACTCCGCCATCGTCTACTTGTGGTCTAGCAATTGTAACAAGATAGAATCCATCAACTGCTGTAGTTGCAATGGAAGCCATTGTAGGGTTTGATGAAACCCAAGTCACTGTTGCGCCTAAAGCCGTTGCTGGCAATTGGAAATTAGCTGTAACTTGATCGCTTCCATCAATAATGATGGCCGCTGCTGCTCTTGCTAAATAAGTTGCTGCAGCTTCTTTGGTAACAGTAACGGTGAACGTTTTAGTAAGTGTAACAGTATTTAATATAGCGGTAGCTGTTAAAATTACTTCTTGATCTCCGGCTGTAAAGCTAGGAATTGTAACTTCCCCTGAATTGGAAATAAAATTTGTGTCAGCGGATGACCAAGTTACAGCCACTCCATTTGTCGTAGGTGCCGGTAAGGTTAAATTTTCAGTAACTGCTGAAATGTCACCTAAACTGATACCATCTAATACAGCTTGTACTTTTTCAGTGTCAGTCATTTCTGCTAGTGTAGTTGTTGTTGTACATCCTACAAGCCCAAGAAAGAATGCACCTACAAAAGCAAGTATTGCAAATTTCTTTAAAGTTAACTTCATAATGCCCTCCTATTTTTAATTTTTATTCAATCTCTATATCATCGCTAGATGTCAACATTAATTGATAATTGGATTTTAAGAATACATATGATTCAGAATTAATATCAAAATTAAAATCATAGTAACTTAAAGGTCCAATAACAGTAATGGTTTGTCCGGCGCTAATGCCAAGTATTGAAGCGGTTAATCCAGAAGCGTCATCAATTCTCACGATAAAAGTATTTCCATCTGCATCTTCAACATGAATACTTGAAGTACTAATTGAAGTAATGTTTAAATGTTCAAGCTTAACAATACTTCCAATTTGTATGAAACTAAAATCGTTGTAATCAATAATAACTGGATCTGTGTTAAATATTTCTTCATTAACTGTAAGATTTGTTTTTGAAAAATTTGATACTTGTGGTGATCCACTATAATACGTTGGAACCAATCCACCAACTGTCACATTTGCCCCAATTTGTAATTGGGCAGATGTGGTATATCCTATATACATACAAATGCCATATCCTGATTCTTCTTGCAAATAAACACTTTGTCCAACCATTTTGGTTATAATACCTGATACAACAACCTTTAGTCCTACAAAATCGTTAAAATTATTCATCAAATATTCAATGGACATTTGTGTTCCTTCCTTACTATAGTCGTAGTAGGGATCAAGTTCTCCCCAAACACGTCTTTTTGTAAGTGATGCATCCCAATCGGCTAACGTAAGAATCTCTGTGTATTTTGAACCAGTAGATACTTTATTCTTAGAGTAAGCTAATTCAACTAATTCTAAATTCAATAAAACAAATTGATCTTCGCCACTTGGAATGTACCATACCCAAGCTAAATAACGTCCATTTCCATCTAAACGTTCTCCTTCAGCTTGTAAAACAATTTTTTCAGCATTTTCAAGTCTTTCTATGGTGTAATTAGAAGCCGCTTTGCCCCATGCTTGATAGAGCGCAGTTGATTCTGGTGTATCAATACCCAAATATCTAACTGAGAAGGATTCAGATCCGCTTTGAAACCAAGTCGTATCTCCATCCACAAATCGATAAACCGTTACTTCACCAATTCCATCCGCTATGAATTCTTGTCCTGTATAATCAGATTCTACTAGTTGAAGATTATTTGAATCTTCATCAAAGAATTCATCTAATCGATATAAGTAATTAATACTTAAATTGAGCGGAGTGGTATAAACGCTGATTTCTGTTCCTTTTGCAACTATATCTCCTGCAATTCTATCAGATCCATACTGTACAAACTTATCATACTCATCATCGCTTTCATATATCACGGATACGTCAAAACGAAAATTCACTATTAAGTCAAGATTTTCTAACGAATCGGCAATTTCTGTTCTAGATAAGCCTGTAAGATCTGGCAATGCAACATTTAGGTCTTCTGTCGTGGTAGTTGTTGTTGTTTGACAACCACCTAAGAAAACAAGTATAAATGCAGCAAATATAATTTTTGATATTTTTTTAAACATTTAATTCAGTCCTTTTTCTTACCAGCTTAATTGATTAATCATAAAACTTAATGCTTCTTCTGGTGATTTATTTAATGTATAAATATTTTCCAAGCAATATCCCGCTTCAACACGAGCTGTCGCTGAACCGGCACTACTTGATGCCGCTGCAAAAGCTGGGTCATATTGGAAGTATTCTGTTTGATACCTTGCAACATTTGCGACCATTGATGAATATAAATAATCCCATCTTTCATCGGTTAATACCCAATCAACATCCGCATCTGCTGCCCAATAATCTTGAGCGATTGCTAAGAATTCGGTATAAGTTGCAGAAAAAGTACTTGTTAATTCAATTGGATTAATACTCGCGTATGTTGATAGACGAACAGGAAGATATCCAGTATCCATAGCCCATCTTGCTGTATTATCAGTATTTGTTAAAAATTTAATTAACAACATTGCGTAAAGTTTTTGTGCACTTGTTGCTTTTGAGAAGATTCCAACATTAGGTCCTTGTTGAACTGCAGAAAGTGATCCATTTATTGTAACATCTGCGTCATTTACTGAAACCGTAAATTCATCATCTTCGTTTTCAACAAATTGAGGAATTTGTTGAAAATCTACTTTAAAAATTCCAAGTTTCATAGATGATAATTCATAAGCAGTACTTGGGATGTTATAAGAAACTCCTGCGGTTGAGCCAACAGTCATACATACATCACCATAAATAAAGTTATAAGACCCATAAGTTTGATCCCAATTAATTGGTAAAACTAATAAATTGCTTTGGAACATAGCGTCTAAATAATCTAACATATTTCTTGTTGTATCGTTATCGATTAAAATCTCTCCAGCTAAATTAGTATAACCAGCATTCCATTGACGACTCATATTGATAAATAAGTTCCCAGAGGAATCAAAGTTTAACAGATACTCGCATTGCATTTCAGTTGCATTTGCTCCCGAAGTATCGACGATAATATCTTGTAAAAGAGCTAATTCAGTATAACTAAGTGGCGTATCGTGAGGCAAGAACCCTTCGTCAGAAATTGTAATTCCAGCTGCTCTAATTTCAGTAATGTGATGTTTTAAAACGTCACGGTTTACAGCCATTGTTTCAGTTGATTTTGAAAAAGGTAACGAATAATAATATCCGCCTTGATATTGATTATTTTCTGCTAAATAGGTTGGCAAATAATCAGATAAATCAATTGCAGTTGAAACCGTTTCTCCAAAAATCGAAGATGAAGAATCCGTAACTTCATAAACTTTAGTGCTCTCGATGAATTGATCTAATGATACTACCGCTCCCGCTGTAATATATCCAGCAAAATGGTCAGGATATCCTAAAGCCATTGTAGGAACTTGTTCAACCGAGATTCCTAAGTTGATTTTTTCTCTTAATGTGTTGTAATCCGATTGTGATGTTGAAACAATCGTAACGTTTGGATACATTGCTTCGAATTCAGCAATCATTGCATCAAGTAATGCAGATTTACCTTCGCCATAAATATGCCAGAAAGTTATTTCTACTTCATCGCTAGGTAATTCTTCTAAAATTTGCTCCGTTGCAGTTGTTGTTGTGGTTGTCGATCCAACAGGAACACAACCCAAAAATCCAACTACAAGTAATGCGGTTAGTAAACTAAAAAGAATTTTTTTCATTTTTTCCTCCTATATTATTTAATCTGTTCATTATATGTATAAACCATAATAATGGGTTTATCCTTTTATACCACTTCTTGATACTCCACGCATAATTTGTTTTCTAAAAGTAAAGAATACAATTAATAACGGTAAAGTAACAAGCGCTGCTGCTGCCATTTGTTGTCCATAATCGGTTCGTCCTGTTGAAGTATCCGTAAACGCTCCACGAAGCCCATTACTTACTAACTTATATTTATCACTTGCAGTAACCATCGCTGGCCAAATATAAGCACTCCATGCACCCATTGAATTTAAAATAATAATTGTAACAATGGTTGGTAAAGCAATTGGAATCATAATTTTTGTTAAGTATTTAAAATCTGATGTTCCGTCCACTTTTGCGGCGTAATATAATTCGTTTGGAATTTGTTTGAATGTTTGTCGTAAATAGAATATATAGAAAACACTCACCATAAACGGAATTGTCATCGCTAATATTGCGTCCGAATAAGATTGGGTCAAAATATCATACCATCCAAATTTATTGATGGTTAAAAAATTTGTAAGAATAAAAATTTCGCCTGGAACCATCATCGTTGCAAGCAAAATAGCAAACAAGGTGTTCCTTCCTTTAAAATGAAGCCTTGCAAAAGCAAAAGCTGCAAGAACTGTAGTCGTCACTGTTCCAACCGTAGTTAATAAGGATACAAGAATCGTGTTTCCCATATAAGTGAAAAATGGAAATAATGGCTCCCCTTCTCTAGGACCGCTTGGAACAATCGATGTAAATAGGTCCGTATAATTTGCAATTTTCCAGTCTCCTGGGGCCATTGCTAGTATTGGTGGTAATTGTTCAATTTCAACTTGATTTTTTAAAGAGGTAAGAATCATCCAATAAAACGGAATCAAAATAGCAATCGAAACAAAAACAAGAAAGGAATATGTAACAACATTAGAAATAATTTTTTTGCGTTTATACGCTTTTTCGTTTTCAACAAAAATATCTGCCATCGTCATCACCTCCTAATAATGTACTCTTTTGCGACTTATTGCCCCTTGAATTAAGGAGAAAATAACTGTAATCACAAATAGAATAATTGCTGAGGCTGCGGCATAACTGATATACCCAGGGTCAGTATAACTTGAACGGTAACGATATACAAAGGCAACAATTGTTATCATTGAATATGGTGTTGCCCCTAATCTGTCTCCAAATAGACCAATAACAGAATTATAGGCCTTTAATGCGCCAATCATCGCTGTAATTGAAATGTATAAAATCAGCGGAGATAGAAGCGGAACAGTAATTCGTTTAAATACAGTCCATTTCGATGCGGAATCAATTTTTGCAGCATCATAATATTGTTTATCTATATTTTGTAGTCCACTCGTAAACACTAAAATTTTAAAAGCAAGTCCGCTCCAAATGGTAAAAATTAATAAAGCACTCATTTGAGCAAACCAGGAGGAGGTTCCTCCAATCCAGTTTATAGGATCTAATCCAAAAATTGTTAATATGTAATTAAATAACCCGTAATTCGTATGAAACATAAAGGCAAATGCCATACCAATTGCAATGGCATTCGTCACATAAGGTAAGAAAAATATTGTTTGAAAAAATCCTGTTAATTTTGGAATAGATTTCAATGCAACCGAAATCACAAGCGACAAAATGATTGATATAGGCACTGAAATAAAAGCAATTACAAACGTGTTTTTTAATGCTTGCCAAAATAATTGGTCATTTATTATTTTAACAAAGTTTAATAGAGTAAATCCCGTTGCTTGTCCAACACCATTGTTTGCCAATGGCTCATAATTTTCATAGACGGAAATGATAAAGGCGTTAATTAATGGATAAAAAATAAATACTCCCATTAATATTAATAGAGGGGCTAAATATAGCCACGCTTTTAAATTGTTTTTTGTTTCCATATGTAATTAAAGCACTTTCCCTGACAAATCAAAAAGATGCATTTTTTCTGGTTTAATATTAAAGTGAACTTTTTGTCCTAAGGTAATTTTGTGTTCTGCATCTACAATTGCCTTAAATGTATTTTTGTCTAAAAGACCGCCTTCGTTTCCGGGGATTTCAATAATAAGTGTCGTATCACGACCAATGGTTTCAATTAAATCGATTTCAAAATTGAATGGACTTTCTTTTTTCTTATCAACTAAAAATCCTTCTGGGCGAATGCCTATAAAAACTTTTTGGTCAGCTAATTTTGATGTGCCAATAACCATATTATTGATAAGAACTTGTTTGTTTACGATTTCTCCATCAAACACATTGATTTGTGGATTTCCTAAAAATTTAGCAACAAATAAATTTTTTGGAAAATCATAAACGAATTGTGGTTCTCCCATTTGTTGAATAACTCCATCTTTCATAACGACTATTTCGTCTGATATTGACATTGCTTCTTCTTGATCATGGGTAACAAATACGGTAGTAATTTTAGTTTCTCTTTGAATACGTTTAATTTCTTCTCTAGTTTGAAGACGAAGTCTTGCATCTAAATTAGATAATGGCTCATCAAGCAATAATACTCTTGGTTTTTTTACTAGTGCTCTTGCGATTGCAACACGTTGTTGTTGACCACCAGATAATTCTTTTGGCTTACGATCAAGCATCTCTTGTAATCCAACTAATTCAGCCATCTCCATCGTTCTTTGTTTGGCCTCTTCTTTATCAACCTTTAAATTTTGAAGAGGAAATAAAATATTTTCTCTTACAGTCATATGAGGGTACAGTGCATAATTTTGAAATACTAACCCAATTCCTCTTTTTTCGGGAGGAGTATCTGATACTTCATCTTCAGCAAAGTAGATTTGCCCTTCATTTTGTTTTAATAATCCAGCAATTAAATATAAGGTAGTTGATTTGCCGCACCCTGAAGGTCCTAATAACCCAATTAATTTTCCAGATGGGATTGTCAAATCAACGTGATCTACCGCTCGAACCTCTTTTTTGTTCTTGCTAGTAAAAATTTTGGTTAAGTTTGCCATTCTAATTTCCATAATTTCTGTCTCCTATCAATTTTTACTCTTTATGTAATTATAACATATTTCTAAGCTAAGTTATATATATAAATATATATACTTTTGAAAAGATTATGCCAATAACCCCTGATTTTTCTAAAAAAAAGTGGAAAAAAAAAGAGGTACCTTTATTTGAAAAGGTAATATCCTCATTTATTGCATAAATGCTTTAATGCTGATGATGCTTCCTCCGGTTACGCTACCTAACAAATCTTGTATAATCGTCGTATTATCCCAAACCAAATAAACAATCACGCCCAAGATTGCAAGTCCAATAAATAATTTCACAAATTTTTTAAAAAATACGAATAACCCCACTATAGCAAAAAGTCCTAAGCCAAGAAAGATTGCTCCTTGAGCCCATACAGGTAGATCTGCTAAAAAGTTAAAAATGTAATCTAAGTATTCTTGTAAAAATTCGTTTACTTGATCCATAATTGCTAAAAACAGATTATTTTGAAAGATTGACACATCTTTCACCCCTATTCTTTGAAATTAATTTCTACGTACTATTATTATAGCATAATATTTGAAAACTTAAAGAAGAATTTATCTAATTTTAAAACTTCCTTCTATTTTCTATTGCCTTAGATAAAGTCATATCATCCGCATATTCTAAATTAGAGCCTACAGGAACTCCATATCCAATTCTTGTCACTAAAATATCCATATTTTTTAAAACTCGATTGATGTACATAGCCGTTGCTTCTCCTTCTTGTGTCCCAGAAGTTGCAATAATTAATTCCTTCACAGTTTCGTTTTGAATTCGATTCCAAAGTTTGGGCAAATTAAGCTCATCAGGGCCTATTCCGTTCATAGGTGAAATCGCTCCGTTTAACACGTGATAATGCCCATTAAAATACCCTGATTTTTCAATGGTAAATACGTCTTTTGCAGATTCAACTACCATCATTTTGCTTAAGTCTCGATTAGAATCTTTACAGATTTCACAAGGATCGACATCAGTCAAATGACCGCACACAGAACAAGTAAAAATTTTGTTTTTTACATCCAATATAGCTTTTGAAAATTGTTCTGCTGATTCTTTATCTAATTGATTGATAGTAAAAAGTGCATATCGTTCTGCTGTTTTTCTGCCAATACCTGGAAATTTCATAAATTCAGTTACTAAATCTTCTAACACCTTTGGAAAATGCATTAGAACATCCCCGGCATTTTCATTCCTTGTGTTACCGTTCCAAGGGTTTCTTCTAATTCTTTATCTACTTTTTTAAATGCATCATTTAATGCAACAACTAAGAGGTCTTGAAGCATCTCAATATCGGATAAATCAATTTCATCTTTCTTTATTTCGATGGATACGACTTCTTTTGTGCCCTTAACAGCAACTTTAACAACGGATCCTCCTGCTTGTCCATAAAATGTAGACGCATTTATTTCACTTTGCGCTTTTTTTAAATCCTCTTGCATTTTTTGAATTTTTTTAATCATTTGTGGATTTATCATATATTCTCACTCCTATCCACTATTTTTTTATTGTCACAATATCTCCAAATAAATCTATCGCATCCGCTATTACTTTTTTTTCTTTTTCGGTTTCAACTTCAACTGCAAGTTCTATAGAAACATCTCTTAAATCTTGGCAAACAATTTTAGATAATTTAATATGCCTTTTCCCTTGGCGCCAAAGCAATGCAAATTCATCTGAAATTGTTTGGAAAACGTCTTCTGGTAACGCGATATAATCCAATGTTCGATTAAATGCCTTTTCCAAAACTTCTTTTACCGTTTTTTTGACAGATGGTTTCATCAGTCTATTGCATGGCCCCGCGCTTGAATAAGTCACAATAATTTTATCATATGAACTTGCGACTAACGTTCCGCCTTCAAAAACAGAAGCATATTGAGAATGAATTCCTGAAGGATTGTTTTGAGTAAGCAAATTCCAGTTGTTTATTAAATGAATTTTATCCTCTCTATCTCCATTATTAAGAACGTCTTCAACAAACTCTATTTTGTATGTATTAGAAATATCTTCACATAATTCCTTTTGGATTTTTATGGTTTCTGGCTCTGATTCAGCGGTTTTTTCTTTCTCTTCGTCTTTCGTTTCTTCTTTTACATCTAAAGATTCAAAAGGATCCTCTTCTTCAATTAAAATTTCGGGTTGAAGAATAATGGGTTCTCTTGTTTCAAGGTCTGTCATTCTATGTTCCAATTTTTCGACTGCGTCCATGAGTTTGGCATCGCTTGTTGGTTCCGTATCCGTCATTTTAATTATAGCTAATTCTAGAAATAATTTTGGATTGTTGCTCCATTTAATTTCACTCAAGGCTTTATTTAAAATATCAATGTAAAAGAATATTCTTCGATTACTCATCGTTTTTGAAAGTTGAATAAATTGTTCGTTTTTAAATAGATTACTAGTATTTTCTGTTGCTCCAACATTTTTAAGCATTAAAGTGTCTCTGAAAAATTCGAGTAAATTCAACGCTATTTTTTGAATTTCTTTGCCTTCAATTATCAGTTGATCCATTGCTTCAATCGCTTTAGTTGAATTCATCTCCATGATAGCATCGACTATTTCAATTTGTTTTTGAAAAGAGACAGCTCCACAAATTTGATTCACATCATCTAAGATAATTCCTTCTGGACTAAAAGAGTTTACTTGATCCAAAAGCCCAATAGCATCTCTTAATCCACCTTCAGCATAAATTGCAATTTGTTCCACTGCATTTGAATCGATTTTTATATTTTCTTTTTGGATAATTTCATTTAATTTTCCTATAATTTCTGAAGGAGTAATGGCTTTAAAATCAAAGCGTTGACACCTAGAATGTATGGTTAAAGGTATCTTTTGTGGTTCGGTGGTACACAAAACAAAGATTACATGCGCAGGTGGTTCTTCAAGCGTTTTAAGCAATGCATTAAAAGCCCCCGTAGAAAGCATGTGAACTTCATCAATGATATATACTTTAAATTTCACATATCCCGGCAAGTATTTCACTTTATCGCGAATTTCTCTAATTTCATCTACCCCATTATTGCTCGCTGCATCAATTTCGATTACATCGTTAATTGACCCATCTTGAATCCCTTTGCAATTTTCACAAATATTACAAGGATTTGCAACTGGTGCTAATTCACAATTAATTGCTTTGGCGAAAATCTTTGCAATCGATGTTTTTCCAGTTCCTCTTGGACCGCTAAACAAATAGGCATGTTGGACTTTTCCGTTTTTTAAAGCATTTTGCAAAGTAGTAGTAATGTGTTTTTGTCCTGCTACTTCATTAAAATCTATAGGACGATACGTCCGATATAGTGCACGATAGCTCATAGTTCATCGCCTTTCTTAAGTAATATTTTCACTGCTTTATTCGTTGTTATTGATTATTTATATTGTCTTTTTTTAAAGGTATTAAATCATCTTATATAAGATAAAATTTTGTGTCTAAATCTATTTTTTTTAACCGAAAGCTACTCTTATATTATACTCGATTTCAGTCCCTTTTCATATGGCTTTTTCAATATCTATTCAATTTTTTCTTGTAAATATTTTATAACAAAACTCATTGCTCTGGCCTCAAGCGTTCTATCATTAAAACGTTTTTCTAATTTGCTTATTGTAAGCTGTTCCGTTTCTCCGTTTTGATGGATAAGATAAGCAATTCTTAGGCTTTCTTGAAATTTAGTACTGTTTTGTAATTTTCGAAATTCTTCGATTAAAAATTGTTTTGATTCTCTCATTCGTTGCCCTATTTCATCGAGAAATAACGCTTCATAATCAATTTTCTTCTTTCTATTTGTAATCTTTTGGAGCAAATTATCTCCACCATAATATATTATTGTTACAAAAAAGGGCAATCCCCACAAACTGTATAGTTCAGACAAGGCTCTTCCTTCTTTAACAACCATATAAATAGTATACCCCAAAATAAGAATTGAAGAAAATGCAAAAATCATAAGATAAAATTTAAGCGGTTTTTTATATTGTTTCATTCATATCACCTAAAAGTATTATACAATATTTTCAATGATTTATGGTAAAATATTTATGGTGATATTATGATATTTGATACAATCGTCGGTAAAGCTACCGCAAATGGAGTAAGCGCTCTAAACATTATTCGTGTTTCTGGAGAAGATGCAATAGAACTTGTGAACAAGATTTTTGTTGGAAAAAATCTTTTAGAAGAATCCGGAAACTCTGTGGTTTATGGTCATTTAATTGATAAAGAAGATCTTGTTGACGAAGTAATGGTTTCTCTCTTCAAAAAACCAAAATCCTTTACAAAAGAAAACATGGCAGAAATTTCTTGCCATGGCGGCAATTTTATTGCAAATGAAATCCTTAAACTTTTGATAAAAAACGGCGCTCGCATGGCCGAAAGAGGAGAGTTTACAAAACGAGCATTTTTAAATGGCAGAATTGATTTGGCTGAAGCGGAAAGTATTATGGACATTATTAATGCAAAAACGAAAGCTCAACTTCAAATTGCTGGTAATGCTTTGAATGGAGATTTAAGCAAATTAATTCATTCACTCCAAGATGAAATTTTGGAAATTGTAGCTCAAATTGAAGTCAATATTGATTATCCAGAATACGACGATGTCGTAATTATGACAGATGAAATTATTATTCCTAAAATCATTCTTTTAATCGATAAAATCAAAATCATTCTTGAAAAGGCAAACACTGGTAAAATTATTAGAGACGGCATTAAAACCGTTATTATTGGGAAACCCAATGTTGGAAAATCAAGTTTGCTAAACTCGTTGTTAAAAGAAGAAAAAGCAATCGTGACCGAAATTTCAGGAACAACTAGAGATTTAATCGAAGCTGAACTCGATTTAAACGGAATTCTTTTAAAATTAATCGACACCGCAGGAATACGAGAAACATCAGATTTTGTCGAAAAAATCGGAGTAGAAAAAGCGAAAAACGCGATTTTAGACGCCGAATTAATTCTTCTCGTTCTAGATCAAAGTCAATCACTTACCGACTTAGATATGAATCTTCTAGATTTAACAAAAGACAAAACAAGAATTCTTGTAGGAAACAAGATCGATTTAGGAAAGAAAATTGATTTGGAAAGTGAAAAAGTTCTAAATATTTCTGCTAAAAACAATTTTGGATTAGAAGATTTAGCCAAAGAAGTTAAAAGTTTATTCATAAATGAAGCTATTCTTGAGAATCACGAAACCGTTTTATCCAACGTTAGACATATAGCAAAACTTCAAGAGACCTTGCTTTCAATGGAAGATTCTTTATTTGCTTCAAAAAATAGAATGCCAATCGATATGGTGGAAATAGATTTAAAACACGCTTGGGCTACTTTGGGAGAAATCACGGGTGATAATTCAAGCGATCATTTAATATCATTATTATTTTCGAAATTTTGTTTAGGCAAGTAACGTTTCACGTGAAACATTTAGAAAAAGAAAGCACACGATTTTTCACTCGTGTGCTTTTTTATTTCACAATTTCAACACGTATATTTGATATAATCCTAGTAATCATCTAAAAATGAAGTCTTTTCTTCATCATCATAATATCCTAAAACGCCTTTTATATTAACGTTTTCTGCAGATCTAAATATATTTATATCTGTGTTTACATAAATTTTTCGCATTTGACTAACTAAATCTTTCATTTCTTTCCGTTTTGAATCTATTTCACAACTAGCAATTTTACATCCACAAGCCATTGTTTCCAAATGGTGATATTTTGAAAAGTGAATAATATCTTTTTCCTTTATTAAATACATAGGCCTTATAAGCTCCATGTCCAAATAGTTTTTTGATCGAGCCTTTGGTAACATAGTTTTAAATGTACCTGTATAAAAAACATTTAAAAGAGTCGTTTCAATCACATCATCAAAATGATGTCCGAGAGCTAATTTATTGCAACCATTTTCTTTTGCAACTTTATACAAAAACCCTCTTCTCATCCTAGCGCATAAAAAACAAGGAGATTCAGGAGACATCTTGTTTGAAATATCAAAAACATTTGACTCAAGTACTTTTACTTCTATCCCTAATTTTTTGCAATTATTCAGGTGAAGATCCAAATGAGCTTTATCAAATCCCGGATCCATTGTAATAAAAACCAAATCAATTGACACGTGATTATGGCGCTTTATTTCTTGAAATAATTTTGCGAGCAATAGCGAATCTTTTCCTCCGCTTAAGGCAACCGCAACTTTATCTCCATCTTTAATCAAATCATATTCTTCAATCGCTTTTAAAAATTTAGAAAAGATTGGCCCTTTAAATTTTTTCATCAAACTTCTTTCTACATTTTGTTGAAAAGTAAATTCTCTCATATAACTTCACCTCGAAATATAACTCTATTATACACAATAAAGTATGGTTTGTAAACGTTAATGTAATTACAAATAATCAAAAATAATTAAAAATAATTCTTGATATATTGGAAATAAAGTGATATAATTAGTAATAGATAGAAATCGTATTATAATGGAGGTTGAGACAATGACAAATTTCGTTTGGGCTTCAAAGAAGCCTCTCGATGATATTGCTACGCTTTATGAAGCAAACATTACTTTAAATAAATCCGCTACTGCTTACTTTGAAAATGCTTATGTTGTTTTACTGGGATTTGATAGCTCTAGTCAATTAATTGCTATAAAACCAATTACAAAAGAAGAAATTGGCTTGGGATATGTTCCTGAAGAACAGCAACACAACATAACGGTTAAATCAAGTTATTCAAGAATTTGTAATAAATTATTTTTAAAAGAAATATCTGATGAATTAAAATTGGATTTTTCTAATAATCAATCTTACAAATTCAAGGCTTATTGGAATAAAAAAGAAAATGCGTTGATCATTGACTTAAAGAATAGAGAGGTGTAATGATTATGGTATTAACAATAGAGACAGGGACCATAATGATTTATGTTTGGTTTGGATTAATTATTTTCGCTGGAATCATTGAAGCGTCCACTATGGATCTTACAAGTATCTGGTTTTCAGTAGGAGCTTTTTTCGCGCTGATTGTCGCTATTTTTCTCCCAGATTATATTATTTTACAAGTTGTAATTTTTATCATCGTTTCCGTTCTTCTTCTTTTAGGACTTCGCCCATTATTTAGAGAGTACATTCGTAAAAACGAAATTAAAACGAATTCAGACAAACTAATAGGAAAAATTGCGATTTGTACAAAAGCGATTTTAGATGGCGAAAGAGGAGAAGTTAAAATCGATGGAAAAATCTGGACCGCTATTGCAAACGAAGATATTCAATTAACTGAAAAAGTTGAGGTTCTTTCAATCGATGGCGTAAAATTAGTGGTTAGAAAAAACTAATGAATGCAGGATTTCTTAAACGAGCGATTTCATCGCTTATTGACATCACGATTGTATTTATTATAGTTTATGCTACGTTTGCTTTATTTGGAAGAACGCTTTTAAGAAATCAAGTTCCTGATTTTGATGAAATTTTCGCCACTTATTCAGAAATTATCGATGTTTATAACTCTGATTTAGCATTACTTCAAGAAGAATATAATGCTCAACTTGAACTCGCTGGAGAAGATCAACTTCTAATTGATGAAGTAAAATTGAATTACCAAGAAAAGGTAAATGTCTTAGATGAACAAAATACGGTGGATATTGAACCCTATAATCGTCCATTAACTGGTTATTTTATCAGTACTATTTATTACTTTACTTTTGGTTTTCTCATTTTAATGTCTATCTATGCAGTTGCGACCAAAGGCCGAACGTTGGGTCGAACGTTGTTGCAAATTAAATTAGATGGTCCAGTCAATGTTTTATCAGTATTCTTCCACGATATTGTCTTAAAATATTTCTTTATCGTGTTGGTTTTTGTAGTAAGCATGTATGCAGGAGCTATTTTATTTCTGTTATCATTAATTATCGATTTAGGATTAATGTCTTTTACCAGAAAAAGGTCTACATTACGCGATATTTTATTGAAAATGAGTGTCGTAAAGGCCGGATATGGATATTAGATTTTAAGATAGGATTTACTAAAAGATTTCAAAAATATTTAATAATCACAAAAAAATATATTATATAAGGAGGATTTATAATGTTTATACCATTCACACTAGAAGTAGACATCACAGGAATTATTGTTATAATCGCTTTATTAATTATCATCATTGTTTATGTTGGATCAAGATTCAAAATTATCCCTCAAGCAACACAATATGTAATTGAAAGATGGGGTAGCTACTATAAAACTTGGAATACAGGGTTACACTTCTTAGTTCCATTTATCGATCGCATTAAAAGAACCTACAACGCTAGAGGACAAAACACCGATTTTATTATGCTAAAAGAACAAGTCCTAGACTTTCCACCTCAAGCTGTTATTACAAAAGATAATGTTACAATGCAAATTGATACTGTTGTTTTCTTGCAAATAACAGACTCAAAACAATTCGTTTATGGAGCTGAAAATCCTGGCCTATTAATTGAACATCTAACCGCCACTACTCTTCGTAATATTATTGGAGAACTTGAATTAGACGAGACTCTTACAAGTCGCGATTTAATTAACGAGAGAATGCGTGTTATTCTAGATGAAGCAACCGACCCATGGGGAATTAAGATTAATCGTGTTGAATTAAAAAACATCATTCCTCCACAAGTAATTAGAGAAGCGATGGAAAAACAAATGCGTGCTGAACGTGAACGTCGTGAATCTATACTAATTGCTGAAGGAAAAAAAGCTGCTAACGTTCTTGAAGCAGAAGGTGAAAAAACCGCTGCTATCTTAAGAGCTGAAGCAAAAAAAGAAGCCGCTATTCGCGAAGCTGAAGGCCAAGCCGAAGCCATTCTTAAGGTTCAAGAAGCTACTGCGCGCGGTATTGAATTAATTAAAGCAGCAAAAGCAGATCATACCGTTCTTACTTTAGAAGCATATAAAACGATGGAAAAAGTAGCCAATGGTCAAGCAACTAAAATTATTATTCCTTCTGAATTACAAGGAATCGTTGGTTTTGCAACTGGCTTAGTTGAATCATTAAAAGAACCAGCAAAAAAATAAAGTAAGTAAGTAAAAAAATAAAAAGTCGAGAATTTCTCTCGACTTTTTTTAATTTGCTGGTCTAGAAATCATAAACTCTTCTAAAACATATACTCCTGTAGGCACAATAGAAAGTCCTGTGTCTTTTTCAAGACCATAAGAAATGACTTGAATGTATTCATTTGTTACTGTGATCATTGGTATTACTGGGTTTTCTTCAATAAATTTATAATTTACGTCAATACCCGATGATTTATCTCCGCCATAATATTTCGTTCCAGATGTATTGGCTGTCAAATAAGTAACTCCTAAAGCGCTCGTATAATTATTGAAATGACAATCTTCTTCTAAAGCTTCTATCAAACTGATAGTACCTTTAAAATATTCATTTGATCTTTTAAATTGGATTAACTCTAAGTTTTGATAAACCGCTCTTGAATATTGATGATCATGTCCGGCAAGCACCAAATCAACACCAAATTCATCAAATATTGGGACTAAATTATCTCTTACACTATCTGTATCATAAGATAAACTGTAAGGTCCTCTGTGCAATAATACAATTGTCCAGAGTTGATTATTATTTGTTAAATCATTTCTAACCCATTCATTTAATATATCCGCATTGCTTTCATCATAAGTAATACAAGCAGTTGTTCCATCACAATATATCTCTGTATCTATAACTACAAAATGTGCAGTTCCATAATCAAAACTATACGTTTTACCATCATCAAAATGGGATGTTCTTAAGTCTCCATCTATTTCATTAAACTCTTCATATATCGGCCCATTGTTTGGTAAATTCATATATCCATCGAATTCAAGACTGTTTATTCTATCTTCGGTAATTGCGCCAGAGTCGTGATTTCCCGTTGTTGCAATAAGTGGTTTTTCATATGAAAACACTGAAGAATATTTAAAAAATAAATTCCATTGAGATTGTACATCAGCATCATTTATAACGTCCCCTGGAAAAACGACAAAATCATAATTCTGTTGACTGAAATCTAAAACATTTAATATCGAATAAGCATAAGCCATGTATCCTGTCTCGGCATTTTCTTGAGGATCGGCCAAATACATAAATGTAAACGATTCTGCTTCAGAATCTGGCATAGAAAATTCATGATATGCACTTGTTTCCGAATCATCGTTGTTAGTAATTCGATACGAATACGTTTGTGCTGAAATTAAATCATCCATAACAGCTTCATAAAGATAAACGGTCTTATTGTTTACTACAGTTATTTTTTGAGTAGCTTCTAATCTTGTATATTCTCCCGAATCTTTTAATCCGTATTCGACAAACCCTAACGTATTCGTCGATAATTCAAAATTGATTCCCATCGATGAATAAGGTGTTTCGGTTAAAAACAAACCAATATTATTCTCATTTTCCAAACTTCCCACTATTGCACTTATCGTTTGTGGTAAAGTGGTTGTTAATTCTGTTGTTACTTCTGTTGTAGTCGTCGTAGTCGATGTCGTTTCTTGACAAGCAACTAAAAAGAAACTTAAAAGTAGCACAAGAAACAAAATTAATTGTTTTTTCATTTTTACACTTCCCTAATATAAATCGTTATTATATGTATTCTCAATATATCTCAAATGATGAAAAATAGCAATGTTTTTTCGCAGAGCCTCATAATAACTTGGTCGAAAGAAAAATTATATCTATTCTATTTTAAAATTCGCAATTTTTAGGAGTTCTTGGGAAAGGAATTACATCTCGAATGTTGTCAATACCTGTAACATACATGACCATTCTTTCTAATCCTAATCCAAATCCCGCGTGAGGACAACCCCCATATTTTCTTAACTCTAAATACCACCATAGATCCTTATCTTCTACGTTCATTTCATGCATTCTTTTTTCTAATATATCCAATCTTTCTTCTCTTTGTGATCCACCAATTAACTCTCCTGCTCCTGGAACAAGCAAATCCATAGCAGCAACGGTTAATCCATCTTCATTTTGTCTCATATAAAAAGCCTTAATCTCTTTTGGCCAATCAATCACAAATACTGGACCATCAAAATATTTTGTCAAATATTTTTCATGTTCAGTAGCTAGATCTTCTCCTTGTTTTGGTTTGTTTTCAAAAGCAACAGGACTTTTAAGTAAAATATCAATTGCATCTTTATGAGTTACTACCTTAAATTTAGAGTGAATCACTTTTAATAACTTTTCTTTTAATCCTTTCTCAACGTATTGACTAAAAAAATCTACTTCAGCTTCACAATCATTCAAAACTGTTTTAATAACCTCCTTAACCATCGCTTCTGCCAAATCCATATCATCATTTAAATTTGCAAAAGCAATTTCTGGTTCAATCATCCAAAACTCCGAAGCGTGTCTTTGGGTATTTGAATTTTCGGCACGAAAGGTTGGTCCAAATGTATAAACATTACGAAAAGCTAAAGCGTATGCTTCGGCTTGAAGTTGACCTGAAACCGTCAAATTTGTGGCTTTCCCAAAAAAGTCTTTTGAGAAATCAAGTTCTTTTGAAGGCTCTTTTAATAAGGCTTGATAATCGAGGGTGGATACCTTAAACATTTCTCCTGCGCCTTCTGCATCAGCTCCTGTAATAATGGGAGTATGAACGTAAATGAAATGTTGTTCTTGAAAGAATTTATGAATTGCATAAGATACTACAGATCTTACACGGAAGACAGCGCTAAACAAATTGGTTCTCATTCGCAAATGTGCATTTTCTCTTAAGAATTCTCTTGAGTGTCGTTTGGGCTGAATCGGATACGTTTCCAAACTATCTCCAACAAGAATAATTTCTTCGGCTTTGATTTCAAAAGGTTGTTTTAATTCCGGAGTTAAAATAACGGTCCCAACCACTGTGATTGCAGATCCTACTCTAAATTTTTGAACTTCTTTAAAATTTGAAACTTTAGTATCTTCATATACTATTTGTATTGTTTCAAAAAAAGTTCCATCATTTAAATCAATAAATCCAAATTCTTTTTGTGCTCGATTATTCCTAATCCAGCCATTTACTGTAATGGTTTGTTTTTCAAATAATTTATAATCTTTATATAACTTTCTTACTGTTTGTTCCATGAGAAATCCCCTTTCAAAATTTGTTTTCGAATTACATTATTGTGTTTTTCAATTGCATAACGAAGCGTTGTCCTTGGAATATTTTGATAATTCTTTATGATAAATTCATTTAATAATTGTATATCTTTTTTTCCAACTTCTCTTAACATCCATCCAACCGCTTTGTGAATTAAATCGTGTTTTTCTTTCAAAAGTATTTTTGATAAGTCTATTGTCACATCCAAAATTCCGTTTTGAATCAATATCCATGTTGAAACAATACTAATTCGTTTTTTCCAAAGATCATTTGATTTTGCTAGTTCATATAAAACTTTATACTCCTTTGTGTAAAGTAAATATCTCCCTAAGACGTTAGATGCAGACGTATCAACTAAATCCCATCCATTAACAAATTCAATATGATCCAAATAAAATTTAACAATTTGTTTTTGCTGTTCAACTGATGCTTTTTTCATCTGATTTGTCATAATAATAAGGCTACATAATCTATATTCGTGTATGGGGTTTTCTAATAAAGTTACAAGAGCTTCTTCGCTCATATTGTTTCCATATTTTTTAGCGATTTTTCGAACTTCTGGGACTCTAATTCCTAAAAACAAATCATTACATTGATATTCTTTGTCTTTTGTTTTGTGATGTAATGTTTCTGGTTTTGAAGAACTGAAACTTAAAAGTTGATTTACATCATGTTCCATCATAAAAATCACTCCTTAAAAAAACAAAAATCGCCCTAAAATGCAAAGGACGAATGGCTCCGTGGTACCACCTTTATTCTGGCATCGCCAGCTCTTAATATCCTTAACGCGGATAAGGCGGACAGTTCTACTAATATTCTTCTGTCTCTCCCGGTGTTCTTTTAGATAAGGTATGTATAAGGCTTTCACCGTTTCCTTATTCGCTTTGATAAAGAGCTTATCTTACTTTTCCGTTCTTCGATTTATTTATATTATAACACACTCTTCTTTTTTGTAAATAACTACTGGAATGTTTATTGACAAAGAAGAAAAAACAATATATAATAACGTTGTTTATTATAGACAACGCAATACGGAGGCCGCTATGGAAACAGCAATTAATGCTTTAACTAAATTATTTTTTTCTAGAAATGAAGCTCTTATTTATATCTATTTATTGGAAAATCAAGGAGAAACTGTTTATCAAATCGCTAAATCATTAAACTTATCTCGGTCGAGTATTTATCCGATAATGGATAAATTTTACCAAGAAGGCGTTGTAATGCTTGAAAACGGTGAAAAAGATCGCTACTTTCCTTTAGAACCAGAAATCTTATTAGAAAAATTAAAATCAACTTATGAAAAAAATATCGATTCTACAGCAAAAATACTCCAAAAAATCACTCCAAAAAATCAAAGAGAAACTTATTTAAATCTCATTAATTTTGATGCAATCATTTCCAAAGCTAAAGCTATGTTATTAAGTGCAACTGATGAGGTTTATATCAATACAGATTTAGATTTAACTCTTTTTGATAAAGAGTTTGAATTATTAGAGAAAAAGAAGATTCGAGTTATTGTTTTTTCTTTTAAAAAATATGATTATAAAAGACAAAACATAGAATTATATTCTCATGAATTAACAAGTCTTTCTTGCAATCGTTTAATGGTGGTTGTAGATTATAAAAATGTTTTAGTAGCGAATGTAAATGATCCTGAATTGGAATGGATGGGCACCTTTACAAATAATCCTTTGATGGTTAGAATCATTTCAGAACACATTCATCACGATATCTATTTGCTTAAATTCAAACAAAAACTTGGAATTGATTTATTTAAAATGCATCCTGACATTTTTTTACATACCCTAAATGAGAAAGGGCTTATGAATGGATAATCAAATTACTAAAAAGAATTACTTAAAATATATTCTTGCGATTGCACTTCCTGTTTCGATACAAAGTTTATTTCAATCTTCATTAAGTGTTATTGATCAAATTATGGTTGGATCTCTTGGAGAAACCAGCATAAGCGCTGTTGGCTTAGGAGGAAAGTATCCTTCTGTTTTCTTTTTTACTCTTGCATCTATATCCGTTGGTGCAGCAATCTTGATTAGTCAATTTCGAGGAAAATCCGACAAAATAAACGTTTCCAAGGCTTTTACGCTTTGTATAAAATGGGGATTAATGCTTACATCAATTTTCTTTATTGTTGCATTTTTCTTTTCAACAAGCATCATGTCAATTTATACTTTTGATTCCTCTGTTATTTCAATCGGTAGTCAGTATTTAAAAATTTTAACCATCGGTTTCTTTCCTGGCTTTTTAACTATCATGCTTAGTACTCTTCTTCGAAACACCGGAAAAGCAAAACAACCAATGGTAGCTTCTATTGTTTCAGTTATTATAAACACTTTATTAAATTACATTTTAATTTTTGGTCATTTAGGTCTTCCTGCCCTTGGAGTCGCCGGCGCAGCAATAGCAACTACCATTACTAGATTTATAGAATTTTTTGTTGTATTATTCTTTTTTATTGTTCATCAAGCAAAAGATGAATACAAAATTAATTTTAAAATAAGAAGTGAATTTGCATTTATGAAAACCGCGTTTCTAATTATTTTGCCATTATTTTTAAGCGAATTTCTTTGGAGTGTGGGTGAAAATGTTTATAGTATTATTTATGGACATATTGGAACTTCAGAGATGGCAGCAATGACTTTAATTACCCCTGTTGTAATGTTAAGCATTGGTTTGTTTTTTGGAATTTACCAATCTACATCCATTCTAGTTGGAAATCAATTAGGAAAAAAGGATTATGATATGGCATATTTTCTTGGCAAAAAATCTATGAAAATCGGTCTGGTTGGAACAACAATAATTGGATTATTTGTTATTTCTTTTTCTAAATTATATCCTCAATTATTTTTAGTATCCGATTCAACAAAACAAACTACTACTTTGCTTTTAATTGCTTTTGCGGTTGTACTTTGGATTAAGGTTTCCAACATGGTGCTGGGAGGTATATTAAAGTCTGGCGGAAAAACAAAATACGTTTTTTATATGGATTTATTGGGGACGTGGTTCATCGGTGTTCCCTTGGGACTAATTGCCTCTTCTGTTTTCCGCTTTCCAATTGTATTGGTATATTTAATAATTGCTTTTGAAGAATTGGTTCGCTTAATCATTGGATTGAAGTTGTTTAAATCAAAAATATGGATACAATCCATTTAATTTAAAAAGAAAAGTTGTCTAAATTTTAGACAACTTTTTTATTATGCAAATAATGTCGATACTCCTTGATCATCAATAATATTAATAATTCCTTGTCCTAAGAGTCTAGCTACTGATAATTGAACTAACTTTTCAAAGGTTTTTTCTTTTGGAAGTTCAATGGTGTCTGTACATACAAGTTCAATAATCGGAGCTTTCATAACTAATTCTACTGCGTTTTCAGAAAGTAGTGGGTGAGTACAACAAGCATATAAATCTAATGCTCCCGCATTCTTTAAAGCGTGTGCTGCGGCAAAAATAGATCCTGCAGTATCAATCATATCATCAATAATAATACAATTCTTTCCTTTTACACTACCAATGATATTCATTACTTCTGAAACGTTTGGTTCAGGTCTCATTTTATCAATGATTGCAATTGGTGCAGATAAAACGTCGGCTAACGCTCTCGCTCTTGCAACGCCTCCGTGGTCTGGAGAGACAACAATACAATTTTGTATATTTTTTTGTTTGATATATTCTGCGATAATTGGAAGTGCTCTAAAATTATCAATCGGAATATTGAAAAATCCTTGAATTTGAGCGGCATGTAAATCCATGCAGAGAACTCTAGTGGTTCCCGCAACTTGTAATAAATCCGCAACTAACTTGGCTGAAATTGGTTGGCGCGCTTTTGTTTTTCGGTCTTGTCTTGAATATCCGTAATAAGGAATTACTACGTTAATTTCTCTTGCAGAAGCTCTTTTTAAAGCATCAATCATAATTAATAATTCCATTAAATGTTCATTTACTGGACTGCAAGTTGATTGAATTACAAACACCTTGTGTCCTCTAACTGTTTCGGGAATGTTGATATTAATTTCTCCATCTGCAAAGTGTGATACTTCGCAGTGACTAAGCGGAATGCCAATATAATCTGCAATATCTTTTGCTAATTTTTTGTTAGAGCTTAGGGCAAATACTTTTACTTTTGACCCATGAAAAACAGCCATTTTATCCCTCCAAGAATATAAGATTTTAACCACTATCTATTATACACTATTTTTTCAAAAGAAAAAAGTGCTAACTTTTGATAAGTTAGCACTTTGTGGTTAAGTTAGATAATTATTCAACTTTTACTTCAGGAAGTTTCTCGAAAGCTTCTAAGACAGCTTTTTCAATTAAACTTCTTGTTTCGGTATTGATTGGGTGGGCAACATCTTTGAATTCTCCGTTCGGCATTTTTCGACTTGGCATTGCTACAAAAAGCCCGTTTTTCCCTTCAATAATCCTTAATTCATGAACAACGAAGCATTCGTCAATTGTAATGGCGGCAATTCCCACTAAACGATTATCTCCATTAACTCTTTTTGCACGAACTTCTGTTATCAACATATTACCACCTCTTTTGTATGATTATATCATGCAAGAAAACGTTTTCCAATAGCTTTTATAATAAAAATCATAAAAAATTGTAAATATTCATGAAATAGTTATCACGATACTCTGAAAGAAAATCATTCGTAGCTTGATCCACTTCTTTCATTAATTTAATAAATGTAGATCCAGACCCGGTCATTACTAGTCCTTTTTCTCCTAGTTTAGTGCTAATTCTTGCCTTAGCTAATGCAACGTCTTGATTATTTTCGATGGATATTTCTTGCAATGCATTGTGCATATTTGCAATAAATTCATCAATATTTTTATGAACAATGGCTTTTTTTATGTTATTAATGTCCACGTTGATAAACCCTTTACGGTTTCCAATCGTAAAAATATCTTTTGTGGCAATGTAAACTCTTGGATTAATAAGAAGTAATTTATAAGAAGAAAAATCAAAATCGATTTTAGTTATTTTTTCTCCCAATCCCTCAACTAATGCAGGATAATCAACTAAACAATAAGGAATATCTGCGCCAAATTTTAAACCTACTTGAATCATTTCTTCATTAGATAAATTTAATTCAAATAACGTGTTTATCCCTTTAATAATGCTTGCTGCATCGACTGAATTTCCAGCCAATCCAGCTCCAAAAGGAATTTTTTTATCAATTTCAATTTGAATTCCAAATTGCGGAACGTATGTGTGCATCATATATCTTGCTGTATCAAAAACGATATTGTTTTGATTGGATAAAAACAAATCGTTTGATCGAATAATGACTAATCCTTCACAATTTGTTTTTTCTATTTTTAAAGTGTCAAATAGATTGATTTTTGCATTAATCATTTCTAAATCATGATATCCATCTTTTCTTGCATCTAGTACGTTGATAAATAAATTTACTTTAGCATACGCCTTTTCAATTACCATACAATCACCTCTTTTTATTCTTTTTAAATTGTTTATAGTCTAATAATTTCCATCCTACAATCGAAACTACAAAAGCGCCAATCGAGCCAACAATTAAATCAAGCATCGTATCTACTAATCCATTGTCCTGCGGGAAAATTGGAATTAAATTTTCCCATTGATATCTTTGCATATTTCTTAAAGTATCTTCGTTTGAATTGTAGGCAATTGTATCTACAATAAATTCATAAAATTCCCAAAAAACTAACAAGGTTATTGCAAATGTAAATGCAAATATAGAGACGAGTCTAGTGTTCATTTGCTGGGATAGTTCTCGACTCTGGTTGTAAAAATGAATTATTTCAAACGCTATAATCGAAATCGTAATTCCGCTCACGATATGAAGAACTTTATCATAGCCATTTATGCTAACCAAAAATCCATGAATGTTCCCAAGTACGATGGCACAAAAAAGAAAAATTAAAACTAAAATTTCTAAATAATTTGGAATGTCTAACTTAAATCTGGATTCGATTATCCAAGGAATTGAAAAAAGTGCGATTGCTAATATAGCCAAAAAGATGTTTGAAATACCCGCATCTCTAATGTCCGCATCGTCTGCTAAAACGACACTTATTATTGACGCAATCAGTTCCAAAAAGACAATTCCCACCAAAATTAAATACACAATTTTTGAACTTTCTAATTTGAAACGTTTTTTAGTCATAAAATACACCTCGTCTTATTTTATTTTAGCATATTTTTTCATTTTTTTAAATACGATTCTAATTGTTTAAACTAAAAAGAGTTAAGAACTAAATTTCTTAACTCTTTAGGCCGGAAATATATCGATAATATCTTCTGCTCTAAATCGCTCTAATGTAGAAAGGACGATTTCTTTGCTTGTATAATCTACTTTTTTTATTTTTCCAAACGTAAACCTAATATATCCATCGTGAAAATATCTAAGCTCTATCTCTTCGTTTTGCATTAATGCGCTTTGCAATTTCATATTTAATTCATCGAGAGCATCATCACTTAAACTAGGTTTTTCTTTTTTTCCTAAGCGATACTTCATTTCTTCAAGCATTGAATGATACCCTGTTAATGCATCAAATGCATTCCATTTAACTATCCCTCTATCTACATAAGTATTAGGCATGATGTCCACCAATCATTTCGTTTCGATTTTTGATAGTAGACTCTTTTAATTCACTCGATGCTCTGTTTACGCTATTTTTACCAAATTTATATTTAATTTCATCAATGGTTGAAAAAACTTGTTGTTCCTTAATAAGTTGATTCACATCTTCAAAGAAGCTAAACTGATACTCTTGCTTATCCGTTAGTCCTCCAACTCCAACATGAACGCGTCTAATAGGGTCTCCTTCATAAAATTGTTCAAATAAATATAAACAAGCTTTATAAATGACTGATTCATTCGCAGATGGTTGTTCTATTGTTAGTTGTCTAGCAAATCCTCCACCGAGATCTTTACTATATGCCACTCCAAAATGCACGGTTTTTGCTAATTTTTTACTAACTCGAAGTCTTCTGCAAACGTCATCAACCATTTCAGAAATAATTTGAAAAATTTCTGGTTTGTAATAATCTTGAAATAAAGTTTGCCCCGATCCGTAGCTTTTACTAACGGGTTTTATTTTTAATTTATCTTGAATAAGGCTCATATCTATCCCGTGCGTATGATAGTAAAGTTCTTCTCCGATTACTCCAAACTTTTTTTTCAATTTTTTTACATCATAATTGGCAATATCCCCAATTTTATATAGTCGTAATTGATTTAAATTCCTTTCCATGTTGCGACCTATTCCCCACATTTCACTGAGTGGAGTTACTGGCCATAATTTTTCTGGCAAATCATCATAATCCCATTTTGCAATAAAGTTTGGCTCTTTTTTTGATTCAATGTCCAGCGCTAATTTAGCAATTAACATATTGGGGCCTATTCCGCAAGTAGAATATACCTTTGTTTCTTTGTAAATTACTTTCATAATCATTTTGGCAATCTCATAATCAGTTTTTTGGTAATACTCAAGGTAATTTGTAAAATCCATGAACACTTCATCAACCGAATAGACATATATATCTTCTTCTGAAATAAATCTTAGATAAATTTCGATGATTTTTGTTGAATATTCTAAATATTTTTCAATTCTTGGCTTTTGAAAGATAATTTTTATGTTTTTTGGCAATTCGAAAATTCGGCACCTACTGGGAACTCCTAATTTTCTTAGATATGGCGAAACCGCTAATACAATTGATCCGCCACCTCTTGCGTAATCCGCAACTACAAGTGGCGTTTTAAATGGATCCAAGCCTAAAAGACTGCATTCTACCGATGCATAAAAACTTTTTAAGTCGATACATAATATATTTTTATGCAATTGATATCCATTCATTTTCTTACCTCTTTCTTCTATTATAACGATAATTTCAAGAAATGAAAAGGAAGATTTCCGCTTTTTTTAAAATTGTGATGACAAAAAAATATTATGAATTTATCTTCAAATAACAATGACTAAAACAAAAAATATTTATTCATAATTCATTGTTTTTATCTTTGTTTTAAAGCAATATATAGAAAAAATATTAATTTTTTTTACGTTTAATATACCGTGAAGTTTATAACCCTCGCTTTACATAATTTAAAATAGAAGTATAATAAAGATGAGGTGAATTATATGAAAAAATCAAACCAAACCCTACAAATGATTGTAAAAAAGTTAACAAGTTTTAATAAAATGTATGATGAAATCCGTGTTGTAGATCCAGTTAACAAAGAAGTTGTTGTCTATCATGATGGCATTTGGGAAAAAGGTGCTGATTCGTGTTATACTTTTTGGAAAACAGGAAAAATTTGTGATAACTGTACTTCGATGCGGGCACTTAATTTGTCAGAAACTATTATTAAAACAAAATATATAAATAACGTAGCCTTTTTGATTACTTCCATTCCAACCACAATTGATAATAGAAAAGTTGTCTTAGAGTTACTTAAAGATATCACCAACAGTATAGATATGATTGATGACAGAGTTATTGAGTTAAAAAAAGTCATTGATAAAACTAATGAACTAATAACAAAGGATACCCTTACAAATATTTTTAATAAGCGCTACATCAACGAACGACTCCCTGTTGACCAAGCTATTTCAAGCCAAATAAACTCTCCGTTTTGTTTGATTATGGCCGATATCGATAACTTTAAAGTTGTAAACGACTCTTATGGTCATATTGTTGGGGACTATACTTTAAAAACATTTGCAAAAATCATTCAAAATAAAATTCGAAATGATCATGATTGGTTTGCAAGATTTGGTGGAGAGGAATTTATAATTTGTTTAAATCATACCACCTTAGCTGCTGCTAAAATAATTGCAAATCAATATAGGGAAGCCATAGAAAAATATGATTTTGTTTTCAACGAACAACACTTCAACATTACAGCAAGTTTTGGTGTGGTAGAAAATCAAGAGATTGACACTCCTACTACGTTAATCGATCGAGCAGATCAAAATTTGTTTGTTGCAAAAAACAGTGGCAGAAATCTTGTTATATAATAAAAAACACTCGACTTAATCGAGTGTTTTTATTTTTTATCATATTTTGCGAAGGGATCATCTGAATTATCAATTACAGTTTCTTTTTCTTCTGGATGTTTTGCCATAACAATGCTTTTCGGTTCAATGACAATTGCCATGATAATGTAGGCAAGTACCCCTGTTCCTGCACAGAATACCAAAAGAATCCAAATAATACGAATTAATGTAACATCTAAATCAAAGTAATCAGCTAATCCCGCAGCTACACCAGAAATTTTACCGTTTTTAACGTCTCGATATAAATATTTTTTTGTAGACATATTCTCACCTCTTGTTAAATTTAGTATAACTTATTTATATTAAAAATTCAACGCATCTTTTTTTGATTTATAGAGTATCTATAAATTTTGATACCAAAGTTGAAAAAGAATTTAATGCTTTTCGGCTTGTTTCTAAAACCTCATCGTGTGTCAATCTGTTTTTTTGTAACCCCGTAGCCATGTTAGTAATACAAGAGATTCCTAACACTCTCATTTTTGCGTGATTAGCAACAATAACTTCAGGAACCGTTGACATTCCAACTGCGTCTCCTCCTAAAATTGAAAATGCTTTAATTTCGGCTTTTGTTTCATAATTTGGACCACTATAGCCAACGTAAATTCCTTTTTTAAGTTCAATCTTTTCGGTTTTTGCGATTTTTTGAATTCTAATAAGAAACTCTTCATCATACGCTTGGCTCATATCGGAAAATCTTGGCCCAATTGTGTCTAAGTTGCGTCCTATGAGCGGATTTCTTCCCATTAAATTAATGTGATCTTCAATAACCATTAAATCTCCTGGTTTAAAAGAGGAATTCATTCCGCCGCATGCGTTTGTAACAATTACGTTTTTAACATTTAAAGTGGCAAAAAGTTGAATCGGAAATCGCATTTCTTCGTCGCTTGCTCCTTCGTAATAATGATTTCTTCCATTCATGCAAAAAACCCATTTTTTATTTAACAATCCCATATGTAGTTCGCCAGAATGTCCTTCTACTTGAGTAAAATTAAAATAAGGAATTTCTGAATAAGGAATAGTCAAAGTATTTTCAAGCACTTTAGAAAAATCTCCTAATCCGGAGCCCAAAATAACCAGCGTATCTGGAATTATATTAATTCTTGATTGAATATAATCTTTAGCTTTAGTTAATTTATCAAGATAATTCATCATTTAATCCTCCTTTTAAAAACAAAAAGTTTTTTTAAGAAAGAGAAAGATTGAGTTTTTAATAAAACAACAGAAAGTCCAATTCCGGTAGATATAACTGGAATTGAAATAGCTAAAACCAAAGTTGCAGTTTCAATATTCGCTTTTACTATAAAATAGATAACTTCAACGACGCCGTTAGCTAATTCAATTGAGATAAAACCTTCTCCGTATTGTACTCCTTTGACGTTTCCATTTTCATCTACCGTTAATATATTTGTATCTGAAGATGTATACAAAATAATGTTTGATTTCCCGAGGGTTACATATTGATTGACGTTTATTTGCTCGATTTCTGCTTTTAAAAAGAGTGTTTCTGCCTTAAGTGTTAACTCGCTTATTGCAGTTTCAATCTCTAGTTTTACTTGGTCAACTTCTGCTTGAAGGGAATTAGAATTTTGAAGAATTACCTCAGCATTAAGAAGTTGAATTTGCAAAGCTGAAAAAGAGGAAATAGAATATTTCTCTTCATTTTTGTTGCCCCCAATCAAATAGACGGCTTCTAATGCTGTAATATCTGCTTTTTCTAGTAACAAATCTTCTGCTTGAGATAAATCTGTGGTAATTATATCATAAAGCGTTTGGTCCAAATCTTTGCTTATAATTAGCAAATAAAGTCGATCCACTTCTGTAAAAAATGCCTCTTGAGACAGCGGTGTAAACGCAGTTAAATCTAACGACATCAACGTGTTATATCTATTTAACAATTCTTCGTTATTTTCTAAAGGCACCAAGAGCGCCAATGCTTCTTCAATAATTGCGGTTACTGCGTTCACTTCGGTTTGGCTAATATTAGTATCAGCAATTAATTGATTTACGTACAAATAGGTTCCATAAGCAATAAACGCTTGTTTGAATAGTTCGTAGGATGCTTGAGTGTATATTGCTTTTTCTTCATAATAAGCAATAATAGATTGGTTGTTTTTTATTATCAAATCGCTTTTATCGGCAATCAAAACAAGTAAATTGTATGCTGCTTCTAAATCGCTAAAAGCCAGATCTGCAATACTTTGAATAATATTTTCATCAATCATGATTAAACGAATTCTTTCAATTTCTGCTAAGAAAATTATTTTTGAATTCGGTGTGTAAGGCGTTAAAGTAAAATTAATGGCATTCAGGTAAGCAGTTTCAATAAGGGTAATATCCGCTTTTACAATCAAAAGATTGTACGCTTCCGTTAACTCAACTCTTGCGTTTTCCACATCGATTTCTAGCGCTTCTAGATTATCAATAACTGTATTAATTGAATTCAATTCTTCTAAAAATAAAGTGCCAGAATCTAAAGTATATATGGATAAATCCAATGCAATAGCTGTATCATATTCAAGAATTAACGTAGATTTATCTGGCCTATATACTAGTAAATCCAATGATTCTTGAATTAAGGCTTCTGCTCTAGATGTCTCAATGACTGATGCGTCAGAATCGGCCAAAATTTCAGAAACCGTATTTCCAAATTCTAAAAATAAAGTGGAGTCCACATCATCATATAAATTTTTAAAATTCAAGAAAGAAGAGGGGGTATAAATCGTTCCATCTCCTGAATAAACACTACTTGCCTCATCATATAATGAGATTAACTCTGTTTTATCGGCAAGAAGAACTAATAAATCATTCGCTAATACAAGCTCATCATTTAACCCGTTTATTATTATTTCGCCAGAAGTTGGTTCATCAAGTATTGCTTTTATTATATCTAATTCTTGAGTATAGTCCGCTCTGGATCTTAGCGTATATAAGGTAACGTCTTTGTTTTTTGCAACAAGATAGTTAATGAGTGTTGCATCGTAAGTTGCGCTTGTAACAAGCCCGTCTAATGCGTTCGTTAAGGTAGTAGTCAAATTTTCTACAGTTTCTATGCTCGCGAGAGGATCATCGAGTACTGCATCAATTCCAATCAATCCGCCAACTTCAATTCCATCTATGATATCGGAAAAAGCTTGAAAAGAATTGTTTTCATATGTTGCAAAGTTTATTTGGCTTTGCTCTACTTCGTCTCGAGCAATTTGTAAATTTGTTTTGTCTACATCAGCAAATACCAGCATAGAAAGAAAGGAAAATCCAATCATAAAAAACATCAAAAAGATGATAATGGATTTTTTAACGAATTTCATGTAATCACTTCCTTTCATGGTGTTTATTCAAATACTTGATTATAAATATAATCTACTTTTGCCTTGTAAAAGTCAAGTTCAAATAGCTCATTAATCTCTGACAAAGATAAAACTTGTGTAATTTCTTTACTATTTAGTAAAATTTCTTTAAAATCACGATTAAAATCATAAGAAATGTATGCTAATTCCTGAATTAAATCATAAGCTTTTTCTCTTGAAAATCCTTTTTCAATTAAAGCGTTTAAAATCCTTTGAGAAAAAACAGCCCCATTTGTTAATTGAATGTTTTCAATCATTTTATTTGGGAATACTTTCAATTCAGATAATACAATCATGTATTTATTTAACATATAATCAATCAAAGAGGTAGCGTCTGGTAAAACAATTCGCTCTACCGAAGAATGACTAATATCCCGTTCGTGCCATAAAGGTATATTTTCATAGGTTGGAATCACATAGCCCCTAAGAACTCTTGCAAGCCCACAAATATTTTCACTTGTGATTGGATTTTTTTTATGAGGCATTGCTGAGGACCCTTTTTGATTTGTATCAAACGGTTCTCTTACTTCGTTTATTTCCGTACGTTGCAAATGTCTTATTTCTGTAGCTATTTTTTCTAAAGTAGTCCCAATCAAAGCGATAACGCTTATATAATGGGCGTGTCGATCCCTTTGCAATGTTTGAGTTGAAATTTTAGCTTTTTGAATTCCTAGATTTTCGCAAATATATGTTTCAATCTCGGGATCAATAAAAGCATAATTCCCAACTGCTCCACTAATTTTTCCGATTTCAACGCCAAAAGAAGCTTCTTCAAATCGATGAAGATTTCGTTTCGTTTCATCATACCACAATGTCCATTTCAAGCCGAATACAGTAATATCTGCATGAATGCCGTGTGTCCTTCCAATGCAAAAAGTGTTTTTATACTCCATCGCTTTCATCTTTAACATGTCTAAAAATTGAACAAGATCATTCTTAATAATTTGATTTGCTTTTTTTAATCGAATTGCATTAGCGGTATCTACAACATCGGTTGAAGTTAAGCCATAATGAATAAATCTTTTTTCTTTTCCAAGCGTTTCAGAAACGTTTCTAGTAAAGGCAATTACATCGTGCTTTAAATCAAGTTCTAATTCTTCGATTCTTTGCACTGAAAAAGTCGCATTTTTTAATAGCAATGCGAGTTCATCATCAGATAAAATTCCTTTTTTAGCTAATGCTTTGGCATTTAGCAGTTCAATATCAAGGTAAGCTTGAAATTTTGATTGTTCAGACCAAATGCTTTGCATTTCTTTCCGTACATATCTTGGTATCATTTTACTCTCCCATTATCATCTTATAGCAGCTTAAAGTGTTTTCCAACAAACAAGCAATCGTCATAGGGCCCACTCCTCCAGGAACGGGAGTAATATAAGAAGCTATCTTGCATGCTTTATCAAAATCAACATCTCCAGAAATACTTCCATTGATTTTTGAAATACCAACGTCAATTACGACGGCTCCCTTTTTCACAAAAGAATCATCAACCATTTTCGATTTTCCGATTGCAACAACTAAAATATCTGCTTGTTTTGCTATTTTTGCAAGTTCAACTGTTTTGCTATGACAAATTGTAACTGTTCCATTTGCTTTTAAAAGTAAAGAAGCCATTGGTTTTCCTACAATTTGACTTCTACCTATAATAACACAATGTTTTCCTTCAATTTGAACTTGATATTTTTCTAGTAATTTCATAATTCCTAAAGGAGTACATGGAACAAGTTTTGGGTTTCCGTTTGCCAAGTATGCAACATTGGTCAAAGTAAAGCCATCGACATCTTTTGAAGGAGAAATTCGATTTATAATTTTATTCATATCTAATTTTTGAGGAATCGGTAGTTGTAAAAGAATTCCGTGAACTGTTTTGTCATCATTTAATTGATCAATAATTGAAATTAATTCAACTTCTGTAACGTTTTCGGTTTTTCGAATAATTGTACTTTTAATTCCAGCATTTAAACAAGCTTTTTCTTTTCCTTTGACATAAGATTGGCTTGCTGGATCTTCTCCAATTAAAATTACTACAAGATGTGGTATTATTTTGTGCTTTCTTACTAAATAAATCGTTTCTTGTTTTATAAACTCTCTTTTTTCAAGGGCGAGAGCCTTTCCATCCAATAAAATAGCCATATTACTTATCTTCCTCATAAAGGTAACTGTCCACAATTTCGCCATAATATACTGTGTGAATTGCATTGTTATTATAATATCGATCTTTTACAATTTGTAAAAGCTCTTTTTGATTAAGCGTTTGTTTATATATTACTTTACATTCATAGTGCAATTGAGCTTCTCCAATGATTGGAGTATCAATTTTTCTTCCCTTTATAGGGGTTAAATGACATACAGAAAATTTATCAATTTGTCTTAAGGATTTGGTTCCACAAATTGCGATAGCTTCTTTCAAATCTGCATACAAAGGAACGCTGATGGTGAATTCATTGCTACTCTCAATCAAAGAGTAAGTTGCTCTAGAATCTCTTACCAAAACTATAAAAACAGGCCTTCCCCAAACAACCGATATTCCGCCCCAACCAATAATCATCGTGTTAATAATGTTTCCGCTTTTTGTGGTCAAAAAAACTCCTGGATTCAATTTTTCAAGAACTTTTCCTGCGTACTCAAAAACTCCAATTTCTCGAATCATTTTTACCACCATCTTTCAAAGCAATTATATCATATCTTATAATACTAAGAAAGAAAATACCAAAACTTTGGCTGAAAGTAAATGGTTTCAAACAATATTCCATATATTTTTGTGTGAACTGTCCAAATTTGTGATAAAATATTGTAAAATATAAACTGGGGTGAAATGCAATGAAAATAGGTATTGTTGGCTTGGGATTAATGGGTGGCTCGATTGCAAAATCATTAAAAGAAAAATATGAAATTATTGCATATGATATCTCTGATATATCTCTTAATTTTGCCTTAGAGAATAACATCATCGATAAAGGTTATAATACTGTGGATGAATTTTTTAAGCAAACAAATATTATCTATTTGTGTTTGTATCCGCATGATGTAATTCGTTTTGTTAAACAATATCAAGATAAATTATTGCCAAACTCTCTTTTGATTGATATTTCTGGAATTAAATCCTTATTAATTGACGAACTAACCCCTGTGTTAAGAGATGATATTGATTTGGTCTATACCCACCCAATAGCAGGAAGAGAAAAAATAGGCGTTACTTATGCCGATCAATCTATTTTTATGGGTGCAAATTATGTAATCGTTCCTCAAAAACATAACCTCGGCTCTAACATAAAAAGAGTGACTGATTTTGCTCGTTTTATGGGATTTAAAAATGTGTCATTGATTTCCAAAGAAGAGCATGACGAGATCATTGCCTATACTTCTCAATTAACACATATCTTATCGTTGTCTTTAGTTCACGCTGACAAAGAAACATATGATACTTCAAAGTTTATAGGGGATTCCTATCGCGATTTAACAAGAATTGCGATGATAAACGAAGTTCTTTGGAGTGAGCTATTTTTAGGCAACAAAAAACATCTTATTGAAAAAATCTCTGATGTTATAAAGGAACTTGAATTATACAAAGAAGCTTTAAATAACGATGATTTAAAAGAATTAAAAAAAAGGATGAACGAAGCAAAGAGAAAAAGACTTCTTATTGAAAGTAGTGTGAAAAAATGAATGTATTGATTAATCCCAAACCATTAAGCGGTACTGTTTATATTCCTCCATCAAAAAGCCAATCCCACCGTGCAATTATTGCGGCATCTCTTTCTAAAGGAAAAAGTGTCATTTCAAATATAATCTATAGCGAAGATGTTTTAGCAACCATTGGTGCAATGGAAAAAATTGGAGTAAAATTTATTAAAAACACTCGACAACTAATCGTAAGCGGCATTGGTCGAATTGTTATAACTGATGATAATTTTATCGAATGCAATGAATCGGGTTCTACACTCCGATTTGTTTTGCCTATCTTTTCTTTGAGCAAAGAAAAAATTGTTTTTACAGGAAAAAGAAGTCTGTTTAATCGCCCGATGACGGTTTATGAAGATATCTTTAAAAAGCTTCATCTAAATTATCAAAAAAACGAAAATTCAATTATTGTCTCTGGATCTTTATCTTCAGGAGTTTATGAAATTCCAGGAAATATATCAAGTCAATTTATCTCAGGGCTGTTGTTTGCCTTACCTTTAACAAAGGGAGATTCTAAAATTATCATAACTGGAAATTACGAGTCAAAACAATACGTTGATATGACCCTCGACGTATTAAAAAGATTCCAAATCGTTGTAACCGAAAGAAACAAAACCTACTATATCAAAGGAAATCAAGTGTATCATCCGGCGAATTTTCAAATAGAAGGAGATTATTCTCAGTTAGCCTTTTATGCCGTTCTTGGACAAATAAGTGGAGATATTCTTTGTAAAAATATTCCGTTCGAATCCTTACAACCTGATCAAAAAATTATGGAATTTATTCAAAAAATGAAAGGAAATTATGAATTAACAGAAACCGGAATATTATTCAAAAAATCAAATACAATTGGTGTAGTTTTGGATGTTAGTCAATCTCCAGACATTGCCCCAATATTAAGTATCCTTGCTGCACTTTCTTCAGGAGAAACTATAATTGAAAATGCAATGCGACTAAAATTTAAAGAATCAAATCGCTTATCTTCTATGTTTGAAACATTGAAAGCTTTTGGTGTGTCAACAGAAATGGGCGAAGATTATTTAACCATTCTTGGGCAACAAGAATTGAATGGCGGTGTTTTTGAATCCTTTAATGATCACCGCATCGTAATGTCAATTGCCATCGCCGCAACGAGAGCCACCCATCAAGTAATGATTAAAAATGCAGAAGCAATTAATAAATCGTATCCAAATTTTTTTGAAGATTTAGAAAAATTAGGTGCTGATATCACCTATATAGAGGAGTGATTGTTTGAAAACTTTAGATGTAAAATCTACACTTAGAACCTACCCAGTTATTATTGAAAATAATCTTTTAAATCGATTAAAGGATTATTTAAATCCACAACTTTATTATGTGATTATTTCTGATGATCACATTCCTTTTGCCTATATTGAAAAAGTTAAAAAAGCTTGCCCTAAAAACGAACTTATTACCTTTCCTCAGGGAGAATCCAGTAAATCTTTAGAAGAGTTTTCAAGAATTATAGCTATTTTATTAGATAAAAACATCCGAAAAGATTCTGTGATTATTGCCCTGGGTGGCGGAGTGACTGGTGATTTAGCTGGGTTTATTGCTTCAGTATACTTAAGAGGAATTCCTTACATCCAAATACCTACCACGCTTCTGTCTCAAATCGATTCAAGCGTTGGTGGAAAAGTCGCCATCAATACCGACAAAAGCAAAAATGTTATAGGTAATTTTTATCCCCCCACTAAAGTATTAATTGATCCGGTTACCTTATCAACTTTAGAAGATAGACAGTTCGCAAATGGAATGGCAGAAATGATTAAATATGGCATGATTGCTGATAAAAATTTATTTGATAAAATTAAAAACGAAGATGTAAAAAAAGATTTAGAATATTACATTTTTAAATCATTAGAAATCAAAAAACGTTTTGTAGAAGCGGATGAATTTGATGATGGAATTCGTCAATCGCTTAATTTTGGGCACACATTTGGGCATGCCCTTGAGGCCTATTATCGATATCAAAAATATCTTCATGGAGAAGCGATTTCTATCGGCATGGTAATGGTTTTATCAAAAAACCAAGTAAGACAAGAACTTGTACAAGTCTTAAAAAAATACAATTTACCAACCGAAGATTCCGTTGGAATCGATGATTTAAAAGGTTATATTAATCATGACAAAAAAAATAGAAACAACCTTCTAAAAATTGTAGATGTATTAGAGATTGGTTCTTCTGTTATTACAAAATCACAATATCAAATATAAAAAGGGTGTGGTTGCTTTGAACGCTTTTGGACAAAATATAAAGATTACTTTATTTGGCGAGTCCCACGGACCCGCATTAGGAATTGTAATAGATGGTTTAGCTGGAGGAATTACAATTGATGAAACTCTCATTCAAAATCAATTGAAAAAAAGACGACCAAAGTCTGTATACTCTACTTCAAGAATTGAGGACGATGAGTATGAAATCCTTTCAGGAATTTATGAAGGAAAAACAACAGGAGCGCCGATTACATTTTTAATAAAAAATACTAATACACACTCAAAAGATTATTTTGATAATGCAAATTCTCCTAGACCATCTCACGCAGATTATCCAGCATTCGTAAAATATAATGGATTTAATGATCCTCGAGGAGGAGGAATCTTTTCCGGAAGAATAACTTCTTTATTCATGATTATTGGATCTATCTCAAAACAAATCTTAAATCCAAAAAACATTTTTGTTGGATCTCATATTCAATCCATAAAAAATATTGAAGATAATTCCTTCGATTTTGCAAAGATTAATGATTCCTTAATCAAAAAATTAGAAACCTTAGATTTCCCTGTTATCAATTCCGACATTGAAGCGTCAATGAAAGAATTGATTTTATCTGCTAAAAATGATGATGATTCCGTTGGAGGAGTCATAGAATCTGCCATCATAAATCTTCCAGCAGGCATTGGAGAACCTTTGTTTTTATCTGTGGAAAGTTATTTATCTTCTTTAATTTTTTCAATTCCCTCCGTCAAAGGAATAGAGTTTGGTTTAGGCTTTAACATCACAAAAAAGTATGGACATGAAGTAAATGATAATTACACTATTGAAAATCATCAAATAAAAACAACCTCTAATAATAATGGGGGTATATTAGGCGGGATTTCCACAGGCATGCCACTTATTATAAGAGTCGCTATTAAACCAACTCCTTCTATTGGAAAAATTCAAAAATCCATAAATCTTAAAACAAATGAATTGGTTGATTTAGAAATAAAAGGTAGACACGATCCCGCTATTGTAAATCGGGTTGTTCATGTAATTAATTCTGTATTATATTTTGGGATTTTAGACTTGCTTCTTTTCTCTAAACCAAAAGAATGGATGTTATAATATGTATGGTTTGTTAGGAAAGTCACTCAAGCACAGTATGTCTTTAGAAATTCATTCCCGTTTTGGAAATGAATCATATCGATTGTTTGAAACCGAACATCTTGATTATTTTATGAAAGAAAGGCGCTTTGATGGAATCAATGTAACCATTCCCTACAAAGAACAAGTTCTTCCATATTTAGATGAATTGGATGAAATTGCAAGGAAAACGAAATGCGTTAACACCATCATTCAAAGAGATAACAAATTGATTGGTTATAATACAGATTATTTTGGATTAAAATCTTTGCTTGAATATCGTCATATCAATTGTGAAAATAAAAAAATCTTATTAATTGGAAATGGCGGAGCTGCAAAAACAGCTTCCTTGCTTTTTTATGACCTAAAAGCAAAAATAGTCACGAAGATTTGCCGCTCCATAAAAGAAAATGATGAAATCGAATTTAAAGAGTTTGACAAGGTCATAGATTATGATATAATCGTTAATACTACACCAATAGGAATGTATCCTCATCTTCAAGATTCTCTTCCTTTTAGTTTGAAAGATTTCATAAACCTTTTTGTTGTAATTGATTTAATTTATAATCCAATACAAACCAAATTACTACTTGAAGCAAAAGAAAATAATATTAAAGCTTATAACGGATTATATATGCTTGTCTTTCAAGCGCTTAAATCTCACGAACTATTTTTTAATCAAAAAATAAGTCTTGAATTAGGTTCTCAAATATATTTTGAAATATGCAAAAAAATGATGAATTTGGTTTTGGTTGGACTCCCATTAAGTGGTAAATCAAAATATGCAAAAAAATTAGGCCTACTATATAATAAAAATGTTTTGGATTCAGACAAATTTATTGAAAAAAAATTGAATTTGTCCATCCCTGAAATCTTTAAAACTTATGGAGAATCATTCTTTCGCGAACAAGAAACTGCTTTTGTGGAAAAAATATATAAATCTAGAGATTTAGTCATAGCTACTGGTGGTGGAATGATTTTAAATTCAGACAACATGATAAAATTAAAACAAAATGGTTTTGTAATTTTTTTAGACAAAGATCCAAAAGATATTGCAAAATTAGCCATCCAAAATCGGCCATTGATTAAACAAGGAAAAGACATTTTATTGCTTTCTAAAACAAGAAGGCCTCTTTATCAAAAATACGCAGATATCACAATCAACATTTCTCAAGATGCTCAAATTCATATTAAAGAAATAGAGGCGAAAGTGGATGAATTTCTTAATAATTAATGGACCTAATTTGAATTTTTTAGGTGTTCGTGAAACGGATTTATATGGAAAACAAAGTTACAATGATTTAGTAAATTTTATCCTTGATTATGGCCAATTACATAAGCATCACATTGAAATTTATCAATCTAATCATGAGGGAGAAATTATTGATTTAATTCAAGAAAATTATGTTCGATTTGATGGTTTAATCATAAATCCAGGAGCATATACTCATTACTCTTTTGCCATCTATGATTGCATAAAATCTGTTCCTCTCAAAACCATTGAAGTTCATTTGACTGATATTTATTCAAGAGAACCTTTTCGTAAGATATCCGTTATTAAAGATGCCTGCATCGCTCAAGTGTCTGGAAAAGGATTTAATAGTTATATTGAAGCGATAGACATCTTCACGAAAGGTAATATAAAATAATGATTGTTAAATTTAAAGAAGGTACCCAAATAAAAGAAATAGAATTACTGCGTTCAAGCCTTTTAAAACAAGGCTTTGAAATTCATGAAAGCATTGGATCAACTGTAACAATATTTGGTGTTGTTGGGGATACTACAAAATTTGATCCTAATAGTTTATATGCCTATGATTTTGTTGATTCTGTCTTAAGAGTTCAAGAACCCTTTAAAAAGGTAAATCGTAAATTCCACCCAATTGATACAATTGTTGATGTATGTGGTGTAAAAATAGGCGGAAAAAATGTTGTTATTATGGGCGGCCCATGCGCGGTTGAATCAGAAGAACAAATCAATATCATTGCTCCTATAGTAAAAGAAGCTGGCGCAAAAATATTGAGAGCCGGCGCTTTCAAACCAAGAACTAGCCCTTATTCGTTCCAAGGAATGGGCGTAGAAGGTTTAAATGTTTTAAAAACCGTTAGCTTAAAATACAATATTCCTATTGTAAGTGAAATTATGAGCCTCGATGAATTGCCTTATTTTATTGAAACAGTAGATTTAATTCAAGTAGGAGCAAGAAATATGCAAAATTTTGCCTTACTAAAAGAATTAGGCAAAATTGATAAACCTATTTTATTAAAAAGAGGTTTAGCCAATACCATTGAAGAATTATTAATGTCTGCAGAATATATTTTAGCCGGAGGAAATCAAAACGTAATACTTTGCGAAAGAGGTATTCGCACATACGAAACTTCAACGAGAAACACTTTAGATATTAGCGCCATTCCGGTTATTAAAAAATTATCTCATTTACCCATTATAATTGATCCCTCTCACGCTGCAGGAAGATGGGAATATATTGAGTCCTTATCAAAAGCCGCAATCGCTGCTGGGGCAGATGGTTTAATTATCGAAGTTCATCACGAACCAGAAAACGCTTTGAGTGATGGGCAACAATCATTAAAACCTGAACGATTTAAAGACCTAGTAAAAAAATGTAAAAAAGTTGCCGAAGCAGTCGATCGAACATTAGAATAAAAACAGTGAAAACTCACTGTTTTTTTTATTCCGATTCCATATTTAATTTCTTGTGATATAATTTGTCTTGAAAGGTTGGTGATATAATGAAAAGTTATATTAAATTAATTGATGATTTACCATTGGTTTTAAAAGTCGTTTTAGCATTACCTGGAATCGATAATATTGTATATGGAATTTACAGAATCGCAAAAGGACAATTAATTATTGGTATTTTATGGATAATTTTTGGCGGGTTTATTCTGTGCATCATCGACATATATACCTTATTAACTCAAGGCAAAATTACTTTTCTTGTTTAATAAACTTTGTTTTTAAAAAAAGAGACCTTAAAAAAGATCTCTTTTTTTCTTTATACGTGTTTTTTTAATATTTCTACTAATCTTGGTATTTCTTGTAATTTTAAAGAACTGATGGCAATTCGAATTAATTCGCCCATTTGAATAACAAAAACATGTTCTTCAACCAAATCTGTAAAAATGTTTTTGTTTTTAGTTTCAATACTGATAAAAAATCCGCCACAGTATGGCAATATATTTAATTTGTGTTTTTCGGCTTCTTCCATAAATAAAATTGCTCTATCTTTCAATAATTGCCTTGCAATGATTAGTTCGTCAGAAAATTGTTTTTGATATACTGGATCAGAAAATACTTTTCCAATGATACTCATAGCCGGCTGACTAACGCTTGAAAATCTTGCTCTAACTGAATAATCTCCCACTCGAAGAAATTGATCAACCAATTCTTTGTTTTTAGACAATCCAATTTGTGCTCCAATTCTAAAACCGTAAAGAGAAAATGTTTTAGATCCTGAAAAAACAACAACTGTTAAAATGTTTGGATGTAAATCTAAATATGTCAAGAAATTATCTCTTGAAAATTCTTCTGATTTAAGTTGATAATCTATATAAGCAATATCCTGAATTAAAATCACTGGGATGTTTTTTTCAGCGATTTCATTTAAAACAAGAATGACTTCTTTCCAATCTTCTTTTGACATACAAAGTCCGGTTGGATTATTACATGGATCATTTAGTAAAACGCATAACCTTTGTTGGCTATCCGATAAGGAAATAGCCTTTTCTTTAAAATCTTTTAAATTGAATCTATTTTTATCATCATACATTAAAAAAGTTTCGAGCCCAATATTTGCTTCAAAAGCGAAGTTTTCATAAGGGGTCCAATAATGGTTAGGCAATAGTACTTTTTGATTAAAATCATTAAAGTTATAAAAAGTATTGCTAATGGCTCCACTACCTCCGGTGGTAGGAATAACACTGTAATAAAATTGTTCTTTTATGGTTTCTTGGTGTTTTCCAAAAACCCAATTAAATACTCCTTCACTAAACGCTTTTGTCCCTCTAACTGGAGCATAATGATACATCTCAGCGTCTGTTAAGTTGCGCAATAAATCTTCAACCACTTGAAACTTAAAAACTTTTCCTTCTTCGCGATGAAGCATTCCAACAGTTGCATTAATTACATCATCATATTTCAATTTCATCGCTTTTGCTTCTTGCGAAATTTGTAAAATGTTTGATTCAAGTTTCTTGTTTTCTGCATGTTTTCCAACGATATGGTTCAGCATTTTTCACACCCTTTTCTATTTATTCGAAATATTTTTTTAAAGTTACGGTTTGATTGCGGTCCGGTCCCACAGAAAAAATCGTAATCTTAATCCTAACTAATTCTTCAATTGCCTGTAAATATTTTTTACAGTTTTCAGGAAGTTCATTGAAGCTTTTTACATTAGAAATATTTTCAGTCCAACCTGGATAAGATTTATAAATTGGAATACATTTTGAAAAATCTTCATAATTTCCTGGGATATAATTAATTGGTAGTCCATTTAATTCATAGTGAGTACATATATTAATTTTTTCTATTCCCGTTAATACATCTAAAAGCATGATGCTTAAACCTGTCAATCCATTAATTCTTGCGGCATGTCTTAAAATTACTGAGTCAAACCACCCGATTCTTCTTGGTCTTCCAGTGGTGGTTCCATATTCATGTCCAACTTCTCTAATTTGATGAGTAATTTCGTTTTCAAACTCTGTTGGAAAAAATCCTCCCCCAACTCTTGTTGTATATGCTTTTGTAATTCCTATGACTTCGTTAATGGCTTGAGGACAAATACCTGCTGCCAAAGGGACGGAGGCTGCCGTAGGAGAGCTACTTGTTACATAGGGGTATGTTCCGTGTTCAAGACAAAGCATTGTTCCTTGTGCGCCTTCAAATAATATTTTTTTATCTTCATCAAGAGCTTTTTGAAGGAGCAATGAAGTATCCGCAATATATGGTTTAATTTTTTCGCCGATTAACAAAAACTCTTGATATAATTTATCAAACTCAAAAGGCTTTCTATTAAAAGTGATTAAAACAGGATTAATAAAAGCTAATGCATTTTTTAATTGATTCTGTAATTGATTTGGGCGAACCAAATCGCCAATTCGAATACCAAATCGAGAAGTTTTATCATTATAAGCAGGCCCAATTCCTTTTAAGGTGGTCCCAATAGCTTGCCCTTCTTTAAGAGATTCGAAAAGTTGATCCAATTCAATATGATAAGGCATTACAACGTGAGCTCTATCGCTTATAAATAATTGATAATTTGTAACGTTATTTCTTTGAAGCAATTCTATTTCATCAAATAAGGCTTTAGGATTAATTACCATACCATTTGCCATAATATTTTTGGTTTTTGGATTAAATATCCCTGATGGGATAAGGTGAAGCGCAAATTTTTGGTTGTCAAAAAGAATGGTGTGTCCTGCATTGTTTCCACCTTGGCTTCTAACTACAACATCAGCTTTCCTAGCTAAATAATCTGTAATTTTTCCTTTTCCTTCGTCTCCCCATTGTGTTCCGACAATAACAATTGTTTTACTCACGAAGCCTTCCTCCTTGAAAACATACTCATTATAACATAGGAGTATAAGAATGAGAAGACTTGAAAAGTGGGAAAGAAAAAAAAGACTGGTTTTATCAAAGGAGTAAAGAATTAATAAACATATTTATTGTGTCAATTAATAATTTGCCCTTCAAATTTACCAATCTTTGTTAATTTGTTTTTGAAACAATATCTCTTGCAATCCATACCCCGTTTGCACTCGCTTGAGCTAATCCTCGAGTAATGCCTGCTCCATCTCCGCCAAAATATAATCCTTTAATTTTTGTTTCAAAATGATTGTTCACTTCTGGTCTCGCTGAATAAAATTTGGATTCCACTCCATAAAGCAATGTATGTTCTGATGCCACTCCAGGAGAGACAAAATCTAAAGCTTCAATCATTTCCATAATAGACTTCATTGTCTTATAAGGTAAAACAAGCCCTAAATCACCTGGAATCGCTTCTTTTAGAGTTGGTTTAACAAACCCTTCTCTAATTCTTTTTTCAGTTGATCTTCTACCGTTTTTTAAATCACCATATCTTTGTAATATAACAGCTCCATTGCTTAACATATTTGCTAGTTTTGAAACTCCATGAGCAAATTCGTTTGGTTGATTGAAAGGTTCTGTAAAATTATGGCTAACAAGTAAAGCAAAGTTTGTGTTTTTTGATCCTAATTGACTATCAGCATAAGCGTGTCCATTTGCAAGTATTGTTCCACTGTGATTTTCAATTACAACATGCCCCGAAGGATTAGAGCAAAATGTTCTAACCTGATTTCCTCCACTTGTTCGGTAAATAAATTTTCCTTCATATAAATTCTCATTTATTTCTTCCATTATTTCGTTATTTGTTTCAACTCGAACTCCAATATCAACGTGATTTGCTTTCGTTGTAATTTGATGATTTTGGCATATAGAAGAAAGCCAAGAAGATCCATCTCTTCCAGGAGCTATAACAACAAAACGGCTGTCAATTTGTTCATCGGTTTCAAGTATAATTCCTTTGATTACGTTTGATTGTACAACAATATCTTTTACTTCTATTTTATAAATCATATCTATTTTCGTTTTTAAATATTCATAGACATTTTTCAAAATTTTTAAATTAACCTCTGTTCCTAAATGTCTAACTTGTCCTCTTAATAATTTTAATCCTACCGCTAATCCTTTTCTTTCAATTTCCTTTACCTTTTCAGTGTTTGGATCTGTAATTTCGGTAGGTGCTCCAAATTCAAGATTAATGGAATCTACATATCTAATTAATTCTTCAATTGTTTCTGCATCTAAATATTCATTCATCCAACCACCGTATTCTGCGGTAATATTAAATTTTCCATCCGAATATGCTCCAGCACCACCAAATCCATTTGTAATCGAACAATGAGGAAGGCATCCAATAAAACCATTTTTTTGAACAGGACATTTTATTATTTTTTTCTCTAAAATCGGGCAAATTCTATGATAAATATCATGTCCTTTGTCAACCAATAAAATAGATAAGTTTGGATTTTTTTTTGATAACTCGTATGCACACATCGCTCCTGAAGGACCTGCGCCAACAATTACAACATCATAGTTTTTCTTCATTAGATACACCCCTTAAAGACCGATAAAATAATAACATTATTCACTACTAAAATCAATAAATAATCAAAATAAAAATGGAGATTGCTCTCCATTTTGAATATTAAATATTATTATTCTGTTCTTACAGGTAAAATTAATTGAATCAATCCTAAATCGTTATCCGCTTCAATTACAAAAGGACGGATTTCCCCTGTAAATTTAACATAAATTTCATCAGAATTAAATGTTTTTAAAGCATCTAAAAAATATTTAGAACTGAATGCAATTTTAATTGGTATGCCAATTGCTTTTTCAAGAGGAAAAACTTCCTCTACTACTTTACCAATTTCTGGAGAATTTGATGTAATTTCAACAACATTATCGTTTCTTAAATGCAATTTAACAATACTGCTTGCGCCATCTTTTTGCGATAACAAAGATGCTCTATCAATAGCGACGAATAGATCATTTTTATTAAATTTAACAATAATTGGAAATTCTAAAGGTATTAGTCGAGAAGTTTCAGGAAAATTACCATCTAATAATCTAGATTGAAATAATACATTTCCATATTCAAACAAAATAGATTTGTGATCTAAATGAATTAATATTTCTTCTAAATTTAATTCTAAAATTTTAAATAATTCATCTAAACTTTTTCCAGGAATAACGACATTCATATTCTCAAAGTTTTTAGGAATATCAATCATTTTTTGACTTAATCTAAAAGAGTCTGTGGCAATTGCAACTAATTTTTCTCCTTCAACTCGGATATTTACACCAGTTAATATCGGTCTGTTTTCAATTGCAGAAGTTGCAAAGGTGGTTTGTCTAATAATTGATTTCATTACTTTTGAATCAATTTTAATTGGAGTATCATTCATCACAAAATCTAATTCAGGATAATCTTCAACGTTTAACAAATTTAAAGTAACATCAGAATTTCCTGCGACAATTCTTAAAATATTATTATCTACAACAGATAGATGTATTTTATCTCCATCTAATTTTCTAATAATATCTACAAAGAACTTTCCTGGAATTAAAACATCTCCAATCGATTCAACTTGTAAACTTTCATCTTTGATTGATAATTTAATTGAAATGTCAGAGTTACTTGTTATCATAATGATTTCTTTTTGGTAAACTTCGAGTTTTATACCTTGAAGATAAGGAGCTGGTGTTTTTGTAGATAAAGCTTTTTGAGCAATTAGTAAATTGTTAAGCATTACATCAGTCAAAATTGTAAAATCCATAAACGACCTCCTGTTTATTTAATTATTATTTAAAGTTTTTATTATTATTGTTATTATAAGTGTTGAAAAGAGGTAAAACTTTTACACTTAACTCCTTATATTATACCACATTTCGCGCTATAAGTATAGGATATTTAATGTGGAAAAGGCATGTTTTTACGTTTTTTTTCCACATTTGATTAACAATTTATCAATATCGTTTTTCTTTGCATTATCTGTCTGAACATCGTTTGAAATTTGCTCAATACTATAAATAACAGTTGAATGATCTCTATTATTAAATATTTGTCCTATTTTTTTATAGGTTAAATCATATAAATCTTTCAAAATATACATTGCAACTTGCCTTGGGAATACATATTGTTTTTTTCTTTTTTTAGATAACAAATCTGTTGTTGAAATCGTATAATAAGAGCTAACAATATCTAAAATATTATTATAATTGCTTTTTTCAATGGAACTATTAGAAATTTTCTTAGAATTTATTAAATTTTTTAAAGCTTCTTCTGCGTTTGCGATGGTAAATTTGTAATCAAAGGCAGTACAATAAAATAAAACTCTTTTTAAAGCTCCTTCAAGTTCGCGAACGTTATTATCAAACACGCTTGCAATGTATTCTAAAATTTCATCTGGAATTAAATCAGGATTTGCTGTTTCTGCTTGTAATTTCTTTTTCAAGATTAAGATTCGATGTTCTAAATTTGGTCGATTGATATCAACAGAAAGTCCCCATTCAAATCTTGAAGTTAATCGAGACATGATTTCATATAATTCAGAAGCAGGACGGTCTGATGTAATAACAATTTGCTTATTATTTTCTTTTAATTTTTCAAAAATTTTAAAAAACTCAAGTTGAGATTGGTTTTTTCCTGAAAGAAATTGAATATCATCAACTAATAAGATGTCAACATTTTCATATTTTTTTGAAAAATCGTCAAAAGCTTTTTTTTGAGCTGCTTTTGCATAATCTTCAATAAATTGATCTGTTTTTGCATATAAGACAATTTTGTTTACGTCATTTTCTAAAATGTAATTACCAACACATTGCATTAAGTGGGTTTTACCCAACCCTACATCTCCAAAAACATACAAAGGGTTTACAAATGCTCCCGGTTGATCAGCAACTTTCATAGCGGAAGTATATGCAAAACGATTGCTCGCTCCAACAACAAAATTATCAAAAGTATATGAATTATTTAGTCCAGTTTTATATTTATTTTCAAGCCCTAGTTCAGGAGTATTTATTTCATAATTAGCTGATTTGGCCAATTCTTCTGCGGCTTGTTCTTTTGTAATAATTTTAAACATATGTTTTTCTAAAACATATTCATTTAACATCGCATTTAGTCGATTTAAATAAAAAGATTCGATTTTACTCTTTATGAAAGAGTTAGGTGAAATAAGGTAAATATAGTTATTAACGACTTTAAATACATTAGAAATATTTGCAAAATGTTCGGAATAAACATCTTCATCTAATGTGATTTGAAGCTGGTATTTAATTTTCTCCCAAATCTTTCCAAAGTCTTCCATTCGCAATACCTCATATCTTAAATCAAATATATCACAGATTTAAAAAATTACACCAATTAATTTTCCACAAAATTTGTGGATAACTTTTTTAAAATTTTCATCGTCAACACGGTAATTGTGGACAAAATATGGCATAATATAGGCGTGAAAAAGGGTTTTCCACAAATTATAAAAACAGACTTATCTACACGATTGTGGATGGTTGGTAAAACCGATATCCAGCTCAAATTTGTGCGAAAAAAGAGTGTGGATAGTTTTTGGTAATTTAGACAAAACAAAAATTGTTGACATAATATTGAAAATCACTTATAATGATGTAGCATGGTTTTTGGATAACTATAGGGAGGTGTTGAATATGAGTAGAACATATCAACCTAGTAAAATAAAAAGAGTTAGAACACACGGTTTTAGAGCTAGAATGGAAACTGCAAACGGCCGTAAAGTATTAGCTCGTAGAAGAGCAAGAGGCCGCAAGTCCTTAACTGTTTCGGATCGTTAAAAACAAAATAGAGCAAACACCTAATATATATTAGAACCCGTAATCACCAGAATAATATATTTTTGGTGGTTTTTTTGTTTTTTAAGGAGGCAATATTATTGAAAAAGGCATATCGTGTAAAAAAGAGCGCTGAAATAGAAATGATTATGAAAAACAAATCAAGCGTTGGCGATGGCTATTTTGTAATTTATCAAAAGCAAAACCATGAAAACGAACATTTTAGGTATGCAATTAGCGTTCCCAAAAAATATGGAAACGCAGTACAACGAAATTTGATAAAAAGAAGAATTAGAGAAATTATAAAAAATCATTCTTTTTTGAAACAAATGGATTTTTTTATTGTTTCAAAATCAAAAGCCAAAGAATTGTCTTTTCAAGAGATAAATCAAACTTTGGAAAAATTATTCGCTAGAGCGAAAATAATAGAAGGATAGGACATTATGAAAAAAACAAAGTTTATTGCTGTAATTTTTGCATTATTACTACTAGTTGGTCTTACCGGATGTGGATCGAAAGAAGGAGAAGTTTCTTATAACAACTACACAAGTATTGTTTTAGTCTCCGAGGCAACAGAATCTCAACCAGCATCAACTTATAATGGAGTTATTTCATTACTAGGTGGAGTGCCTTATATCACAGATAATGTAAGTGATGCAGGAGATGGATATGCTGAATGGAATACAGAAGATGCTTATGTAAAAGTTGTATTTGAAAATTCACAAGCTATCGAAAAAGAACAAACCGGATTATATAAAAGCGCATATACAACTCCAATAGGTGAAAAAACAGGAGCTTGGGAATGGGTGATTACTCAACTTGGAATTTTTACTTTCCATGCAAGCAATCTATTTGGGTTGTTGGGAGATACTTATTTGTATTGGATAGGGTTGCTTATCATGACATTAGTTATTCGTACTTTAGGGTGGCCGGTTTATGCTAAAAGCAACGATATGACTTTGAAAATGCAAATGGCACAACCGGAATTAAGTAAAGTTCAAGAAAAATATCGCGGAAAAACGGATCAAGCTTCTCAACAAAGAATGCAAATGGAAACCATGGAGTTATACAAGAAGTATAAAATAAATGTATGGGGATGTTTAATGCCTCTATTGCAAATGCCAATCTTTATTGCAATGTATCAAGTTGTTCAAAGATTTCCACTTACAAGTACATCTGTATTTGGAGACGCATCTGTGGTAATGAATACAAACTTTTTATGGACAAATTTAGGAAACACGGAATGGTTACTAAATTTACCTCTTGCAATTGTTGTTGCGGTAACGATGTTTTTAAGTCAATGGCTAATTCAAAAAAGAACCAAAGCAAACCAAAAACCAAATCAATATCAAGACGCTAAAGCTCAACAAAGTCAAAAAACGATGAAATATATGATGTATTTTATGGTCATAATGATGGCTTACATTTCGATTGGTAATGCAGGAATCGCTTTTTACTGGGTCATTGGTAACTCATATCAATTATTCCAAAGTTATATTTCTCACCGAAAATCTGGTAAAAGACAAGAACAACTTCGCAAACAATTTTAAAGAGGAGAACAGATATGAAATCACTTCGATTTGAAACAAAAGCCGTCAATGATGCAACTGTCAAGTTTGCAGCAAACGAGCTAAGAGTAAACAAAGATTATATTGACCTCCAAATTGTTGAAGAAAAACGTGGAATTTTACGTTTAAATACAACATACATTGTTGAAGCAATTGTTAAATTTGATGTAGTCAAAGATTCAATAAATTACATCAAATCGATTCTTAAGGACATGGAAATTGAAGCAATTGTTGAAGCAAAACCAGGAGAAGAAAAACAAATTACTTTTCTAATTGACGCAAATGAAAACCCAATTTTAATTGGTAAAAATGGAAAAACATTAGATGCCATTCAAACGTTGCTAAAGAATTATATCAATATCTATACAGATGAATACTATATGGTTTTGGTTGATGTTGGTGGATACAAAGAACAACGAAAAAAACAATTAGAAATTTTAGCAACTAAGACAGCGAAAGAAGTTGCTAGAACAAGAATTTCGGCTAGATTAGGCAAAATGAACGCCTATGAAAGAAGAGTAATTCATACAAAATTAGCAGATTGGCGTGATGTCGCAACGGAATCTGAAGGCGAAGAACCAAATCGTTACGTTGTGATAAAACCTAGACACAAGTAAAATGTTACAATTAATTGTTGGATTAGGAAATCCGGGGAAAAAATATGAAAAATCAAAACACAATGTCGGGTTTATGTGTTTGGATACCTATGCCAAAATAAGTCATCTTAAATTTACAAAAGAAGGTAAGTTTCAAGCTGAAATTACTCAAAAAAACCAAACAATTTTATTGAAACCAAAAACGTTTATGAATTTATCTGGAAATGCAGTAAAATTGGTTGCAGATTATTATAAAATACCATCAGAAAATATTTTGATAATTTCTGATGATGTTGATTTACCTCTTGCTAAGATTAGACTACGAGAAACAGGAGGATCAGGAGGACATAATGGATTAAAATCTATTATTTCTCAACTGGGTACCGAAAACTTTAAAAGATGTAGAATCGGTATTGATCGAGATGATTCTGTGGAAACCAAAGAACACGTTTTAAGTCTATTTTCTAAAGCCGAAATGAAAGCAATGGTTGATTTACAGCTAACAACATCACAATTAATTGAAGACTTTGTACTAGAACAATCTTTTGATGTATTAATGAACAAATATAATATTAAATAGTGAAAGCCGCTCGAAAGAGCGGCTTTATTTTTAATTTATTTCTTATTTTTGAAGAATTATAAATCCATAAGGTGGAAGAGTAATGGATTTATCTAAATTCATTTCAACCTGATTGAATACATCAAAAACAGCAGATTGTTTTAAAGGAAAAGGGAGAGCAACGGTTTTATTTTCTTGGTTATTATTTATAATAAAATACAATTTATTTTTTTGATAAATTAAAATATTATCTTCAGTATAATGCCAAGTTACATCAACTAGTTTCATATCTGGATATTGGTTTCTCAGCACAATAATTCTTTTAAAGAAAGAAAACAAGTCTTTGTTTTGAAGAGAACTATCCCATATCATACATCTTCTTGAATCTGGGTCATCTTTACCTTCTAAACCAATCTCATCTCCATAATAAATAGATGGAGAACCGCAAAAACTAAAGATAAATAGATAACATAATTTAACTAGTTCTTGATCGTTGTTACAACGAGTAAATATTCTCATTGTATCGTGTGAATCAACAAGATTAAACATATTTATTGATACGTTCTTTGGATATCGAAGTAACAAATTATTTATTTGATATTTAAATGTTTTGGCATCAATGACTTTTGAAATCTTTTGTTTTCCAAAAAATTGCCAAATAGGATAACTGATTTCGTAATTCATAACCGCATCTAATTGATCCCCTCTTAGCCAAGGGGTTGAATCGTCCCAATTTTCTCCAAGAATGTAGATAGAAGGTTTAATAGCCTTCACAGTAGTTCTGAATTTTCTCCAAAAAGAGTGACTTACTTCATTTGAAACATCTAATCTCCAACCGTCAATATCAAACTCTTTTATCCAATAAGAGGCTACCTTTAATAAATACTCTTCCATTAATGGATTAGACGTATTTAATTTTGGCATATTTGGAGTAAAACCAAAGGTTCTATATTTTGGTTTAAAATTATGAAGAAGAGGTCGACCAAATTCGTTAAGCGCAAAGTCAATAAAATTTTCATCTTCTATGAAAAAGCAATCCCAGTAAGGAGAATTACGTTTGTTCTTTATTACATCTTGAAAGAATGGATGTCCAAAGCCACAGTGGTTAAATACAGCGTCTAACATAACTTTAATACCGGCCTTATGACATTCTTTAACCAAAAGATAAAAGTCGTCATTCGTGCCAAAAGAAGGATCTATTAAGAAGTAATCTTCTGTATCATATTTATGAGCGGTATATGCTTTGAAAATTGGAGTGAAATAGATTCCTGAGATTCCTAGATTTTTTAAATAAGGGATCTTTTCTATGACACCAAGTAAATTTCCTCCAAAGAACATATTGTTTTGAATTCCATCTTTAATTGAACCAAAAGGAATATAATTATCAGAAGAGTTATCACTTTTATTAAAGCGATCAAGAAAAATTTGATACCAAACAGTATCTTTTGTCCATGTCGGGGAATCAATCAAATCCTCTTTATTTATGTACGGATAATTAAAGTAACCAAACAAATCATAGATGAACTCTTGATCTTTCATTAAATCGATTTTTTCTATGCTTCTACAACCATAAAAATACACATCATTATTATTGTAAATTAAAAAAGCATATTTGCTTCTCTTGGTAGGGACGCAAACCTCTAGAAAATAATAGTCAAAAAATTCTGTGGAGTAGGAAGGTTGCATTTCTTTGAAAGAAAACGACCTTCCACCCCAAGTGTATACTCCATCTTTTTGATACCATTCAAAAGGGTCTCCAATAATTAGCTCGACCTTTGAAATATCGTTTTTTGCGGTGCGCAGATAAATATGTAAATGAGTTTCATCGATTGCATAGGCCATTTGGCTTTTTGGTAGATGCAAAATTGCTTCAAAAATCATAGGTATAATCTCCCTTATATTCGTTGTATATATTGTACCACGTTTTTATATAATTTCAATATGCGTATTTAATACTTTAATCATTAAGGGTTTATTATACTGAATTGCAGAGTTTTATTCGCCTTTTTTACCGAAAATAATGTATAATATAAGATAATACATTTATTAGAAAAATTAAAGCACAATACAAAGCGTTAAAATAGAAAGGAACATAAATTATGTATGCAATTATAACCGGAGCATCAAGTGGAATAGGAAAAGAAATAGCTTTTGAATTAGCTAAGAGAGAAATTAATTTAGTATTGGTTGCCAGAAGAACCGATTTGTTGGAACAACTAAAAAAAGAAATTGAATCAACCTATCAAGTAAAAGTTGTTGTTAAAAGTTTGGATCTAAGCAATAAAGAAAATTGCTTTCTTTTGCATAAAGAAACACTTCAGTATTATCCTGAAATATTTATAAATAATGCAGGGTTTGGGAAGGTTGGGTTTTTCAGTGATGTTCCCTTAGAAATAGAATTATCAATGATAGATTTAAATATTCAGGCGGTACATATATTAACTAAATTGTATTCTCAAACAATGGAAAAAGGAATCATCTTAAACGTAAGCAGTATGGCGGCTTTTTTATCGACACCATTTTTATCGACTTATGCAGCTACTAAAGCATATGTGCTTCACCTTAGCGAAGCAGTAAATTATGAACTAAAAAAACAAAACAAAGACGTAAGAGTTTTAACGCTTTGCCCAGGACCCGTTGCAACAGAGTTTGGAAAAGTTGCAGAAGCTACGATGTCGCTTAAGGGAATGACCGCAAAAAGATGCGCAAGCATTGCAGTAAAAGGCATCTTCAAAAAGAAACGAATTATTATTCCTGGAGCTCAAATGAAATTAATACATTTTCTAGTTAAAATCATTCCAACATCCTTAATTTTAGCGATTTCCTATAGAATACAAAACCAAAAAAAAATGAAATAGATTAAGTTTGTAATAGAGTTAAGCAATAAATAATGATACCCTGGCGAGTTCTTGAACTCGCTAAAAGTGCGTGAGGTGATAGAGTGAAAAAAGCAATAGAATTCATTTCAAAGAATTTAACTTATCAGGCAATTCAAAAAGAATTACATTTAAAAACAAACAAGATTCATATTCAAAATACTACGGAAGAATCTAGTTTACTTTTTGTGATTTCAAAATTTTTACAAGAATCATCTTCCATATTTGTGGTTGCACCAAACTTATACAGAGCTCAAATTATTTACGATAAATTATATCAAACTCTTGGAAACAAGCAAGTTGATTTTTTTCCTCAAGACGAATTTATTACAAGCGAAATGTTGGTTTCGTCGGTTGAATTTAAAGTTGAAAGAATTAATACCATCAAAGATATTTTAACAAAAAACAAAAGAATTATCGTTACTCATCTTCCGGGATTGCTAAAACCACAAATGAGATTAGAAGATTGGAAAACCGCCATATTTAGGCTTGTAACAAAAGAGCAACATTCTATATCTAGGTTATCAGAAACACTAATAGAATATGGATATATAAAAGAATACACCGTTGAAAAGCCAGGGGATTTTAGCGTAAGAGGCGGAATCGTTGATATATTTCCTTTTGGAGAAAAACAGCCTTTTCGGATTGATTTCTTTGGAGATCAAATCGAAAAAATTAAAGTGTTTGATATTGAATCACAAAGGTCAATTAGTGTTGTAAATGAAATTACAATCATTCCAATGGTTGAATTCTTTTACGGGGAATCCGGTTTTTTAAAATTACAAAATATTATTTCTTCTAAACTAGAATCAGTATCTTTTTCGGATGAAGCAAAATCAAAAATATTTAGTGATTTAGAATCATTAAGAGAACATAGAGAGTTAGATCGTTTGACAAGGTATATCCCCTTTTTGACCGATACTCACGAAACAATTTTAGATTTTGTTCAGGATAAGTCGGTTTTCTTTTTTGATTACAATCGCATAAAAGAGCAATATTCCACTATGATTGACGATGTTACTGATTGGTATATGACAACCGATGATTATGTTAAAATGGATTTTTCTATGCTTTATAATTTTGATTGCATTCATTACGATCAAGGAGTTTTTTTCGATTTTCTTGAATACAAATATTCTGAAAACTTTGATAAAGCTTTTATCCTTCACGATAGAGATTCTTTTAAGTATGATGGGAATTTAACTTTATTATTTCAAGATTTGAAAGGATATATAAATAAAAAAACAACTATTATTTCTTTTCAGACACTTAAAGCAAGACAAAATTTTCAAGATTTGCTAGATGAAAACAATATTCACTTTCAATTAATTGGCAAGGAAGATTATCTTTTTTCAAATGAAATTAATCTTTTGGTATCTGATGAATATTTTGATTTGTATTCAGATACATTTGAACTTGTTATTATTACAGAACAAACCATACAAAAGAGGCAAACTTCAAAGAAAAAAGGAAGTTATATTTCTGTTTATGAAAATAGTAAAAGACTGTCATCAATTAGTGATTTAAAATTAGGCGATTATATCGTTCATTATGATTATGGAATTGGAAAATTTTTGGAAATAAAAACGATGGAATTAGGAAATACAAAAAACGATTACATTCATATCGAATACCGAGATGGAGACAAACTCTATATCCCAATAGAATCTTTTCAACAAATTCAAAAATATGCAGGAAGCGAAGGGTTTGTTCCGAGATTAAGTAAATTAGGCGGTACAGATTGGGCCAAGACAAAACAAAGAGTTAGATCCAAAGCAAAAGATATTGCAGATAAATTAATTAAATTGTACGCCTTAAGAGAACAAGCTAAAGGCTTTGCATTTCTTCCAAACGACAATTTAGAAGATGATTTTGAAAACGACTTCCCATTTGAAGAGACAAAAGATCAAACTACAGCTATTGAAGAAGTTTTAAATGATATGTCCTCAATTAAGCCCATGGACAGATTGCTTTGTGGAGATGTAGGCTTTGGAAAAACAGAAGTTGCTTTAAGGGCAGCTTTTCGAGCGGTGTTAAATAATAAACAAGTCGCATACCTTGCGCCTACTACCGTATTATCAAAACAACACTTTCACACATTTGTGGATCGAATGGAAAAATATGGAGTTAACGTTGAATTATTAAATAGATTTATAACAAAAAAACATCAAAAAGATATTTTAAATAGACTAAAACTAGGATCAGTAGATGTTTTAATAGGGACTCATCGAATTTTGAGCAAAGACATACTATTTAAAGATTTAGGATTATTAATCATCGATGAAGAACAACGTTTCGGCGTAGAACACAAAGAAATAGTTAAAGAAATGAAAGTAAACGTAGACGTGTTATCTCTGTCTGCCACCCCCATACCAAGAACACTTCAAATGGCCATAATGGGTGTAAAAAACATGTCTTTATTGGAAACGGCTCCAGAAAATAGATATCCAATTCAAACTTACGTTTTAGAACGAAACGATACAATCATTAAAGACGCAATAGAAAGAGAATTATCAAGAAAGGGACAAGTGTTTTATATCTACAATCGAATTGAAGACATTGAAAGAGTGGCCGCCAGAGTTCAAAAATTAGTTCCTGAAGCCAGAATTCAAATAGCCCATGGTCAAATGCACAAATTGAATTTAGAGCGCGTGATAGACGATTTCATTAGTCAAGAAATAGATGTATTAATATCCACAACCATCATTGAAACTGGAATTGATATTCCAAATGCAAATACATTAATTATTCACGACGCAGATCGATTAGGGCTTTCGCAATTATATCAAATTAGAGGCAGAGTTGGAAGAAGTAATCGAATAGCTTATGCATATCTAATGTATCAAAAAAGTAAAGTTTTAACCGAAGAAGCTGAAAAACGTTTAAAAGTTATTAAGGAATTTACAGAATTAGGTAGTGGATTTAAGATTGCTATAAGAGATTTATCTATTCGAGGAGCTGGAGATGTTCTTGGAAGCGAACAATCAGGGTTTATTGATTCGGTTGGAATTGATTTATATATGAAAATTCTTGAAGAAGAAATTCAAATTAAGCAAGGGCTTCCAGAAGATAAGATTACGGTACAAGGAGTTAAAGCAAAGGTATCAAAATTTATTGATGAAGAATACATAGAAGATGATTTTATTAAGATTGAAATGCACAGAAAAATCAATAATATTAAATCATCAAAGGATATAAAAGAATTGCTTAATGAATTTTCAGATCGATTTGGTAAATACGACAACGAACTTGAAATATACATGTATGAAAAATTATTTGAACATTTGACATCAGCCATAAAAATTGAAAAAATTATAGATGGTAAAACAAACGTAACATTAATTGTGTCAGAAGAAGGGACGAAATTACTTGCTGGAGATCGGCTATTTTCTTCGGGTATGGAAGTTTCAAAATTTATTCGATTTGCGTACAAAAAAGATCGAATTCATATTATATTAGACAAAATTAGTTTGGAAAAACATTGGCTATATACAATGGTAAATTTCCTTGAGAAAATTATGACATTTTACAACGAATAAGCAAAAAAAATAAAGCGCAGAAAATACTGCGCTTTTGTTATAAATTAAAAAGAAAAATATCCAAATTGTTTTAAACCAAAATCCAAAATAAGCATTGATAATTATATAATTATATTATATAATAGTATATATATATAAGTGAGTAATTTAGCTCCTAAAGAGGTTGAGACAATATGATGAAAATTATCAAAATTAACAGTCCTTTCATTACTTTGGGACAACTTTTAAAATACACAAATATAATTCAAAATGGAGGAGAAGTTAAATTCTATTTAATGGAAAACGACGTGTTTATTAACGGTGTTTTAGACGTCAGAAGAGGTAAGAAAATTTATCCAGGAGATATTGTAAAAATTAAACCCGATATTACTTTAAAAATCGAGTCAAAATTATGAAAATCAAAAAAATAACCCTAACCAATTTTCGAAATTATCAAAAGCAAACGATAGAGCTTGGTTCGGGTATTAATTTTATAATTGGAGCGAACGGTGAAGGAAAAACTAATTTTTTAGAAGCAATTTATTTTCTCGCCTTAGCAAAATCATATAAAGTCAACGATATTGACACACTTAAATACGGGGAAGATTTTGCAAAAATTCAAGCATCCATTGAAACGAATGATCGATTAGTTGAATTGACAATGATTGTTTCTGAAATGGGGAAAAAAGCATTGATCAACCAACAAGAAATGAAACGATTAAGCGAATACATTGGAAAATTAAATGTCGTTTCTTTTTTGCCAGAAGATATGAATTTAGTAAAAGGGTCTCCAAGAGAAAGAAGATATTTTATAGATTTATTTCTTGGTCAAATTGACAAAAACTACTTAAATAATCTAACAAAATATAAGTATATTTTAAGACAAAGAAATGAACTACTTAAAAAGATAGCCGAAGCTGAGAAAAAAGACGAAGTATTGTTAGATGTTCTCACAGAACAATTGGCAGAATCAGCGTATCTTATTATGGAACGCAGAGTCCAATTTATTCAAGAGATAAATGAATTAGCAAAAAAAATGTACTATAAATTATCTGAAAAAGAAGAATTATTTGAGATTCAATATCAACCTTCAATTCAAGGAGAGAAGATTAACTCGTTTTTAAAATCAAAGTATAAAACAGATATTTACTCGAAAATGACAAATTTCGGCCCACATAGAGATGATTATGATTTTTCTTTAGGAGAATATCTCGCAAAAAATCATGCGTCTCAAGGCGAACAAAGGATGATTGTTTTAGCATTAAATATGGCTCTTGGAGAAATGGTGTTTCTGTTAAAAAAAGAGCGTCCTATTTTTTTATTAGATGATGTCTTTTCCGAATTAGATGCAAAAAGGCAAAATAAATTAATAGATTATTTATTACAATCAAATGAACAAACCATTATTACCACAACGTCAATTAATGAAATTAAAGAAAACATCTTAAAACAAGCTAAAATATTTAAAGTAACACAGGGTTACATCAAGGAGGAAAGACAAAATGGTAAATAACAACTCAAAATATGATGCGAGTAACATTCAAATACTCGAAGGATTAGAAGCTGTTAAAAAAAGACCGGGAATGTATATTGGTACAACCGGGCCAAGAGGATTGCATCATTTGGTATGGGAAATTGTTGATAATGCCGTAGACGAAGCACTAGCCGGCTATGCAAATTCGATTAATGTTGAAATTCTTCCAGGAAATGTGATTTCTGTCAATGACAATGGTCGAGGAATTCCGGTAGATATTCATCCAAAATCCAAAAGGCCAACAGTGGAAACAGTATATACCGTACTTCACGCCGGTGGAAAATTTGATCACAATTCATACAAAGTATCGGGTGGATTACATGGCGTAGGAGCATCGGTTGTTAACGCTCTTAGCGAGTATATGAATTTAGAAATCCATAAAGATGGAAAAATATATACCATTGGATTTGATCACGGATTTGTAAAAAATGAATTGGAATGTATTGGAGACACAGATAAATCCGGGACAATAGTCACGTTTTTAGCAGATCCAGTTGTGTTTCAAGAGTCAAATGTATATGAATATGAAATATTGAGAACAAGAATTCAACAACTTGCTTTTTTAAACAAAGGAATTCAGTTTACAATTACAGATTCTAGAAATCCAGAAAATATAATTCATAAAGATTATCGTTATGAAGGGGGAGTGAAAGAATATGTCGAATTTCTAAACGTAGGGAAAGATAAATTACATGCTAATGTAGCTTATTTTGAAGGAGAACAAGAAGGAATTACCGTTGAAATTGCTATGCAATATAATGATGGATATTCTGCTAATATCTATCCGTTTACTAATAACATTACAAACCCTGAGGGCGGTACTCACGAAGAAGGGTTTAAAATGACGTTAACTAGAATTTTAAACAACTATGGAAAAAGCAATAATATATACAAAAAAGATGAATCCTTGTTGGGCGAAGATACTAGAGAGGGCTTAGTTGCCATAGTATCAGTTAAACATCCCGATCCTCAATTTGAAGGACAAACCAAATCAAAACTTGGATCAAGTGATGCAAGACGAGTTGTTTCAAATATTATGTCAGAAGGATTAGAACGCTTTTTGCTTGAAAATCCAAGTGCCGCAAGAATAATTTTAGAAAAAGCTTTAATGGCTCAAAGGGCAAGAATTGCTGCAAAAAAAGCCAGAGAAGCCACTAGAAGAAAATCCCCTTTAGACTCTTTGGGCTTTGCTTCAAAACTAGCTGATTGCAGAACTAAAGACGCAACAAGAGCAGAAATATACATTGTGGAAGGTGATTCTGCTGGAGGTTCAGCAAAACAAGGCAGAGACTCTGAAAATCAAGCAATTTTACCTTTAAGAGGAAAAGTGTTAAATGTTGAAAAAGCAAGGTTAGATAAAGCGTTACAAAACAAAGAAATATTATCTATGATTCAAGCTTTTGGTACTGGAATCGCAGAAGAATTTCAAATTGAGCAAGCTAGATATCATAAAATAATCATCATGACCGATGCTGATGTCGATGGAGCGCACATTAGAACATTGCTTTTAACCTTCTTCTTTAGATACATGCGTCAATTAATTGAAAAAGGGTATGTATATATAGCTCAACCACCTTTATACAAAATACAACAAGGAAAAACAATAGAATACGCTTATGAAGAAAAAGAATTAGAATTAATTCTTTCCAAAATGAGCGGGAAGCCCACGCTTCAAAGATATAAAGGACTAGGGGAAATGAATCCAGAGCAACTTTGGGAAACAACAATGGATCCACAAACTAGAACCTTGCTTCAAGTGCGGTTAGAAGACGCAATAGAAGCAGATCGTATTTTTTCTATGTTAATGGGTGATGACGTATTAAGTAGAAGAGAATTTATACAAGAAAACGCAGAATATGTGCGTAATTTAGATATATAAGGAGGCCGGCATGGAAGACAATATTAGTGTAGAAAAAGCAATGAATCAAGCAAATAAAGTTATTGAAATTAATATTAACAACGAAATGAAGAACTCTTTTTTAAGTTATGCAATGAGCGTTATCGTGTCAAGAGCCTTGCCAGATGTTAGAGATGGATTGAAACCCGTTCATAGACGAATTTTGTTTGGTATGGAAGAATTAGGAGTTACACCAGATAAACAATTTAAAAAATCGGCAAGAATTGTCGGAGATGTTATGGGTAAGTATCATCCTCATGGTGATACAGCGATTTATGATTCAATGGTAAGAATGGCCCAAGATTTTAGTTATAGGTATCCTCTTGTAAATGGACACGGGAATTTTGGTTCTATTGATGGTGATGGAGCTGCAGCAATGCGGTACACCGAAGCAAGAATGGAAAAAATTACCATTGAAATGTTAAAAGATTTAAAAAAAGATACAGTAGATTTTATTGATAATTATGATGGTTCTGAAAGAGAACCAAAGGTTTTGCCATCAAAAATACCTAATATCCTTGTGAATGGGGCTACAGGAATTGCTGTAGGTATGGCCACAAATATTCCTCCACACAATTTAACAGAAGTTATTGGAGGGTATATTGCTTATATTAAAAATCCCGAAATCACAACGGAAGAGTTAATGGAATATATAAAAGGCCCTGATTTTCCAACAGGAGGAATCATTTTAGGAGTTTCTGGTATTCGAGAAGCTTATGAAACCGGAAGAGGAATTATTCGAGTAAAAGCAAAAACAGATATCATCGAAATGGCATCTGGGAAAAAACAAATTATTATTAAAGAAATTCCATATCAAGTCAATAAAACAACTTTAATTGAAAGAATCGCTGAATTAGCGAAAGATAAAAAAATTGATGGAATTACTGATTTGCGTGACGAATCAAATCGAAACGGAATGAGGGTAGTGATGGAGTTAAGAAGAGATGTTAATCACGAAGTATTCTTAAATAACTTATATAAAAACTCTCAACTTCAAGTTTCATTTGGAATTAATATGCTTGCATTAGTTAATGACAAGCCAGAAACACTACCACTAAAAGATATCATTAGACACTATTTCAATCATCAAACCGAAGTGCTAATTCGTAAAACAAATTTCGATTTAAATAAAGCCGTCCAAAGAGAACATTTATTAAATGGATTTATTAAAGCGTTAGATAACATAGAAGAAGTTATCAAAATCATTCGAGATTCCTATGATGATACTGAACAAAGATTAATGACAATCTTTGAATTAAGCGAAGTTCAAGTAAAAGCTATTTTAGCTATGCAACTTCGAAGATTGTCAGGCTTAGAAAGAGATAAAATTCATTTAGAACTTGAAGAAATTGAAAAAGCCATAACTTACTATAATCAAGTATTATCTAACGTAGAATTACAACATCAAATTTTGATTGATGAAGCAACGGAAATTAATCAAAAATTTGGAGACGAAAGAAGAAGCGAGATTGATCCGTTTGGTGATTATGATATCGAAGACGAAGACTTAATCCCTGTAGAGGAAGTTATCATTGCTGTTACGACCAACGGCTACGTAAAACGAATGAATATCGATGTTTATAAATCACAAAACCGAGGCGGAAGAGGAAAAACAGGAATGAAGATGAACGAAGATGATGTCATTGATTCGATCATCTCAACCTCCACTCATGACTATTTATTATTCTTTACAACTCTTGGAAGAGTATACAAAATTAAAGGGTATAAAGTTCCAAATTACGGACGAAGTTCTAAAGGATTACCTATCGTTAATTTGCTTAATCTTGTTGAAGGAGAAAACCTTGCAGCAATTATGAGTATTAAGAATTTTGATGAAGGATATCTTTTCTTCACAACTGCAAAAGGTATCGTGAAAAGAACGAAAGTATCAGATTTCCAAAACATCAGGACAAACGGTATTCGCGCGATTTCCCTTAAAGATGATGATGCATTACATAACGTTAAATTAACAGACGGTCATAGAGATATCATCATAGGAGCTTCTAATGGAAAAGCCATTCGTTTTAACGAAACGGATGTAAGATATATGGGAAGAAATGCAGCAGGAGTGAAAGGAATTTGGTTATCAAATAACGAAGAAGTGATTGGTGTAACAACCGTAACAGATGAACGAAATGAAGTATTAGCTATAACCGAATTTGGTTATGGAAAAAGAACAATTGTGGATGAATATCGTCTTCAAGGACGAGGAGGTAAAGGCGTTAAAACCATTAACGTTACTGAAAAAAACGGACCTCTAAAAAAATTGATTAGTGTTGTTGGTGATGAAGATTTACTTGTCGTTACAGACAAAGGAATGATTATTCGAGTTCCGATAGATCAAATTGCTCAAACAAAAAGATCTACTCAGGGGGTTCGCATTATCAACTTATTAGATACGCATAAAGTAGCAACAATTGCAATTGTTCCTAAAGAAGAATTATGTGATGAATTTGATGAAAGCACAGAAGATATTCCGTGCGTTCAAGAAGAACCAAAGGAACAACCGGTTCAAATTAACATTGATGAAGTGGCAAAAGGATACAAACAATTCGCAGATCTTAAATTAGAAGATGAAGACAACGAAGAAGAAAATGATGATTCAGATCCGCTTGATGATATTTTAAGCGATAGCTATTAATCGAGGCGATATTATGTTAGATTTAAAAACAATTAAAGATGATACTAAAAAAATAATACAATTACTTAGTAGACGCGGAGGCGATTTTTCGTATCTTTATGATCTTCTTGAAAAAGATCAAAAACGAAGAGTTGCCATTCAAAATGTCGAAATATTAAAAGCGAAGAAAAATGAAGTATCTCGCAATGTTGGAAAGTATAAAAGAGAAGGGTTAGATATTGAACCCATCTTACAAGAAGTTGAAAATTGTTCTTTGGAGATAAAAGCTCTTGATGAAATGATTACTTTATACGATGAAGAAATCAAACAAACATTACTTTTAACACCAAACATTCCAGATGAGTTTATTCCAATTGGAAAAGATGACTCCATGAACAAAGAATTAAAAAAAGTATTCGAGCCAAAAAGGTTTGATTTTCCAATTAAAAGTCACTATGAACTGGGAGAAAGCTTAGACATACTAGACTTCAATAGAGCAAGCAAAATATCTGGAGCCCGATTCGTTATTTATAAAGGAATGGGAGCTAGATTAGAGCGTTGCTTAATTCAAATGATGATGGATTTGCATTCAAATGAACACGGATATACTGAAGTAATGCCACCCTACATTGTCAATGAAGCTTCAATGTATGCAACAGGACAATTTCCAAAATTTAAAGATGATGCTTTTAAATTATATGATGATCGCAATTTATATCTAAATCCAACCGCAGAAGTTCCAACAATTAATTTACATAGAGATGAAATTTTGAATGCAAATTTACTGCCAATTAAATATGTTTCATATACTACAGCTTTTCGTCAAGAGGCAGGTTCTGCCGGACGAGATACAAGGGGAATATTGAGGCAACATCAATTTAATAAAGTTGAATTGATTAAATTTACCAAACCAGAGGAATCAGCTATTGAACTAGAAAAAATGCTTGAAAACTCAGAAAAAGTATTGAAATTACTTGAAATTCCTTATCGAGTCATGGAACTGTGTACTGGAGATTTAGGCTTTTCGATGCGAAAGACATATGATATTGAAGTATGGTTACCCTCAGAAAATAAATATCGAGAAATCGGTTCTATTTCTAATGCAGAAGATTATCAAGCTAGAAGAGCAAACATCAAGTTTAGAAGAGAAAACGACGCTAAACTTGAATATGTACACACTCTAAATGGGTCAGGGTTAGCAGTAGGAAGAACCGTAATTGCTATTATGGAAAATTACCAACAAAAAGATGGGACAATTCTCGTTCCAAAAATACTACAAAGTTATATGGGAATTGACGTTATTAAATAAAAACAAGAGGCTAATTTAAGCCTCTTGTTTTTATTTTAAATTATCTTGAATCTTTTTTAATATTTGGAGGTAGGTTTCTTTTGAAGTATTTCCAGCATTATTAATGAAATCAATTTCAACACCATCATTATGATATCTTGGAATCAAATGCAAATGAAAGTGAAAAACAGTTTGTAATGGTTTTTCAGTATTAATTAATACATTAAGCCCGATAGGATTAAAAGCATTTTTTATTGCATTTGCAATTTTTGGAACCACTCTAAATACATTTGCAGCAACATCTTCGTTAATATCATACAGATTTTTGTAATGTTCTTTTGAAATAATTAAGGTGTGACCTTTTGTTGCTTGAGATATATCTAAAATCGCAATGATTTTATCATCCTCATAAATTTTGTAAGTTGGAATTTCTCCGTTTAAAATTCGACAAAAAACACATTCCATTACGTTTCCTCCTTGTTATACTCTTCTACGAGTAATATTAAGTCTATATAATTTTTAATCCAAAAATTTGGATGTAAAGCCAATAGTTCTTCTCTTTTAATTGACCAGTCTAAGCCGCAAGTTAAAATTCCAGCATTAAATCCTGCAAGAATATCAGAAGAGCTGTCTCCAATCATTATAGCTTCTTGGTGATTAAAACAACTTAATGCTTTATAGATGGATTCTGGATGAGGCTTATGATGAGTTACATCATCTAAACCAATCAATACATCAATCCATTCATCAATTTTAAAATGTTTCAAAGATGGAAGAGCTGAAACACGGAATTTTGTGGTTACAATTCCGATGTGGAAGCCCTTTTTTTTAAAATATTCTAGCATAAAAAGGACACTCGGGTAAATATCAATATATTTAAATTCTAAATCAGTGTATATTTGACGATACGTTTCAATTGCATTTTGAATGATGAATTGATCTTTCGAAATCATTTGAAAGGTTTCAAAAAGAGGAGGGCCTACTAAGGCAATTAATTCTTCTTTTGAAAATACCCTTTTAGGAAGATAAGTTTGTAACGTTAAACGAAATGTTTCAATAATCAAATCATTTGAATCAATTAAAGTACCGTCTAAATCAAAGAGTAATGTATCTATTTTCGCCATAATATCACCAAATTAATTATAACAGAAATTGTGGTTTTTTTGTAAAGTATTTCATTAGACGCTTGAATGAATAGCGTTCTGTTTCTTAGTATGATATAATGAACTAGGTGATTTTGTGAAAAAAACAATGATGATTTTTAATCCAAAAAGCGGTAAACAAAATTTCAAATCCAAATTAGACTACGTCATTAATCGTTTGAAAGACAACGACTATGACGTTGTTGTCTTTGAGACAAAATACCCAGGACAAGCTACTGAATTATCTCAAATTGCTTGTAAAGAACTTTATGAAGTATTAATTATCGTTGGAGGAGATGGGACCTTTAACGAATGTGTCAATGGGCTTATGGATTTTGATGAAAAACCATTTATCGGATATATTCCAGCAGGAACTTGTTGCGATATAGGAACTACTTTAGGAATATCTAGGAACGTTGAAAAAGCATTAACAAATATATTAACCAATAAAACAGTAAAAATGGATGTTGTTAAATCAAATGACAGATATTTTTGTTATGTGTCGGGCAATGGAGCTTTTATTGATATAAGTTATGTTACTGATTCAAAATTAAAAAGAAAAATAGGTTATTTTGCTTACTTAATTAAAGGGGCAGAAGAACTTTTTACAATTCCAAGGATTCGTACTAGAGTCATTCATGATAACGGAGAATTTAAAGGAATATTCTCCTTGATGTTAATCATTAATTCCAAAAGAGTTGCTGGAGTAAATATGATTTATAAGCCAAGTTTAGATGACGGACTCGTTGATGTCGTTTTATATCGTCATTTATTTCCTTTAAACTCAATTATTTATTTTGTTTCATTTTTATTACCGTTTTGGTCAACACCACTTGTGAAACGATTTAAAACAAGTTCATTAAAAATAGTAACAAATACAAAATCTAGATGGAACGTTGATGGAGAATCTGGCGGAGTAGGCAATCAAGATATTAAAGTGTGTAAACAAGCCGTATCGATTATTATTCCAGATAAGGTTCGAAAAAAATATTTTAAAAACCAAAGGAAAAGTGAAGTAAGTGTTTAAAGAAGTTATCGTAGTTGAAGGCATACACGATATGCAACGTCTTCAAAGCATCTACCCAGAGATAGAATGTATTATCACTGGAGGAAGCGAAATAAGTAATAACAGTCTGGATATTATTCAAAAAGTTAGCTTAAATCGAGGAGTTATTTTATTTTTAGATCCTGATTTTCCAGGAAAACAAATAACTAACAAAATAGTAGCTCGCAAAGGAAATTATAAGATTGCGTTTTTAGCTCAAGCCAAAGCGATTAGTAAAAACAAAAAAAAGGTTGGGATTGAACATGCAAGTACTGCAGATATTAAGGAAAGCTTAGACCATTTATTTTCTATTCAGTACCAAATCGAAAATACAGTTACTCTTGAAGATTTAATGCAAAGAAAGCTTGTAAATTATCCAGAATCCGCTATGAAAAGACAAATGATTTGCAATGTGTTAAATCTGCCTATTTGCAATGGAAAAACGTTTTTAAAATTAACAAAGATGCTAAATATTTCAATATCTCAGATAGATGAAGTGATAAAATGAAGAAAATAGGAACACAGTCTGAAGTAGCACAAACAGTAAGAGATAACGAGTTTAGAATCAAAAAACATTATGGACAAAATTTTTTAGTTGATCAAAACATTCTTGAGAACATTATTAAAAGATCAAAAATCACTAAAGAAACATTTGTTATTGAAATCGGTCCTGGGTTTGGGTCTTTAACTGAAAAACTCGTCAAAACCGCAAGTCAAGTATTAGCATATGAAATAGATCGAGATTTAATTCCTATTTTGAATGACAATTTTTGTGATGTTGATAACTTAATTCTAGTTAATGAGGATATCTTAAAAATAGATATCGATAAAGATATTGAAAAATACATAAAAAACGAAGAAGATATTGTTGTAATTAGCAATCTTCCTTACTACATTACGACGCCAATCTTAATGAAGTTTCTTGAAACATCAAAAAGAGTAAAAAAATTGGTATTAATGATGCAGTATGAGGTCGCAAAAAGAATCACTTCAGCTCCAAATACAAAAGATTACAACGCGCTTAGTGTTGTCATACAGTATCGCGCTCATACTTCGATTTTGTTTAAAGTTCCAAAAACGGTATTTATTCCAGCTCCAAACGTTGATTCGGCTGTAATTTTAGTAGAATTAAAGAATGATGAAGAAAAATTCAAAATAGATGAATCTTTCTTTTTTGCTTTTGTTCATTTTGCTTTTGCGCAAAGAAGAAAAACACTTATCAATAATTTGCTTCAAGGTTATCCAAATCAAAACAGAATTTATTTTGAAGCATTGCTGACAAACCAAAAACTAAATTTAACCGTTCGGGCAGAAGCTCTCTCTTTAGAGCAATTGCTTGAGCTTGCAAACGCTCTTCAATTAGATGAAAAATAATTAGTAGAAGAAAAAAAATGCTATTGAGCTTTTTTTCTTCTTTTTTTATCTTTCCTATGATATTATTTAGTGTGTAACAGTTTACATAAAAAGGAGATTGTTCTAATGTATAAAAAAATTATCATACTTATGATGATGTTTAGTGCCACAATCGCACTTATAGGGTGTGATCAAACAACTACAACAACAACTTCATCGGATATAACTACAACAACAACGTCGTCTTCGTTAACTTCAACTTCATCTACAACAGTATCCTCGGGAGTTACTACAAGTTTGATTGACTTAATTCCTACAGAATGTCAACAGTTAGAAATAACTGATGGTTGGGTTCCTGTTTGGTGTGACGAATTTAGTTATACGGGAGGAATTGATTTGACAAAATGGAGTTACCAAACCGGTGGTGGAGGTTATGGAAATAATGAATTACAATATTACACAGATCGAGAAGAAAATTTATATGTAGATGGGAATAATTTGCTTATTAAAGCTCTATATGAAGACTATGAATACTATGAATATACTTCGGCAAAGATTTGGACTGTTAATACTGAAAGTTGGAAATACGGTAAATTTGAGATGAGAGCTATGATTCCTTATGGGACCGGTACTTGGCCTGCTTTTTGGATGATGCCTAGCACTTTTAAATATGGCGGGTGGCCAGATAGTGGAGAAATTGATATCATGGAACACGTAGGATATGATATGAATGTTGTCCATGGTACCATTCATACTGAACGTTTTGCGGGTTCAAATGGTAGAGGAGGAAGTACAACATCACTAATAACTGATGGAACAATTACTTCGATCGATGTTGCAAACGAATTTCATACCTATGGAATCATTTGGGATGAAACAAGCATTACTTGGTACTATGATGGTTATGAATTTGCAAGCGTAGGATACAATCCATATTTGACAGGGACTACTTCGTACGATACAACAGTTGACTGGCCTTTTGATCAATCTTTTTACTTGATATTAAACTTAGCAATTGGTGGAAATTGGGGCGGAGTTGAAGGAGTAGATGCCTTGATATTTCCTGCGACCTATACCATAGATTATGTTAGAGTATATCAACAGGATTATATAACAGGAGACACTTCTTCCCCGGGCGTTATCTCAAATCCTCAAGTATTTAATGTTAGTGGAAAACACGCGTATTTAATATGGGACGAAGCACAAGACGATAAAAATATTAAATTGTATGAAGTGTATGTGAACAACGTCTTGTTTGATAAAACCTCTGTTCCAGGAGTTTTATTTACAAATTTAATAGAAGATTCAGATAATTATATAAAGATTATTGCTATGGATTACTCCGGTAAGTTTTCTGATATTTTTGAAACCGTTATTACAACGTAAATAATTTCTTTAAGTAAAAATCTTTTCTGTTGACCATGAAAACTTAATACTTTTTAGATGTAGCGATTGTATTTTTCGCTACATCTTTTATTTAAAGAAGATTGAATAGTTGTTTATAAATTTTAAAATATAATATTGGGGCAAAAAAATGATTACTCATTAATTTAGTACTCATGATATAATTGTGTTTGTAGTAAGACAAGGAAGTAATACTAGATCGAAAAAGTAGGAGAACGCATATGAAAAAATTGATTGAAGTAGACAATGAAATTGCATTACTAATTCACAAAGAGCTAGAAAGACAACAATCTCATATCGAATTAATCGCATCAGAAAACTTTGTTTCTGAAGCAGTTTTGAGTGCAGATGGAAGTGTGTTGACAAATAAATACGCTGAAGGATATCCCGGCAAAAGATATTATGGAGGTTGTGAATTTGTTGATGAAGTTGAAACACTCGCTAGAGATAGGGTAAAAGAATTATTTAAAGTAAAATTCGCAAATGTTCAAGCGCATTCTGGATCAACTGCAAATATGGCGGCTTATCGAGCTGTATTAGAGGCAGGAGACATAGTTATGGGAATGGCTCTTGATCAGGGGGGACATTTAACACATGGACATCCCCTTAATTTTAGTGGAATTGATTATGAATTTCATCCTTATTTTGTGAATAAGAACACCGAAATGATAGATTATGATGATCTAGCAAGACAAGCATTAGAAATAAAACCAAAATTAATTGTCGCAGGCGCAAGTGCATACCCAAGAACATTAGATTTCAAACGCTTTAGAGAAATCGCAGATTCTGTTGGAGCATTATTGATGGTTGATATGGCCCATATTGCAGGGCTTGTTGCAGCTAAGCTTCATCCAAATCCTTGTGAAGTTGCGGATATTGTTACTTCCACAACACATAAAACATTACGAGGGCCTCGAGGTGGAATTATTCTTACGAATAACGAAGAGATTGCAAAAAAAGTTGATAAAGTGATATTTCCCGGAATTCAAGGCGGACCTTTAATGCATATTATTGCAGCAAAAGCAGTCGCTTTTAAAGAAGCGTTGACCGAAGAATTTAATGAATATCAAAGACAAGTAGTTAAAAATGCTAAAGCATTTGCAAATAAATTTATGGAATTAGGATACCACGTGGTGTCTCAAGGTACCGATAATCACTTATTATTATTAGATGTTTTATCAAAAACGAATTTAACAGGTAAAAAGGCTGAAAATTTACTGGATAGTGTCAATATAACTTGTAATAAGAATACGATTCCTTATGACACTCAAAAACCATTTATTGCTAGCGGAATTAGACTTGGAACCCCGGCGATGACTACAAGAGGCTTTAACGAAACTGACTTTGAAGAGGTCGCAATTTTGATTGATAATGCATTAAGCAATCCAACAAATATCGAGATTTTAACAGACGTGATAAGACGAGTAAAAATACTTACTGATAACCACCCATTACCATATCAAAATGAATAAAATTCTTGTTTGCATTGAAGATGGATTGCTTAGCATTCGAATAAACCGATTACTGACAGATAAAAGAATTTCATTTGATTTGGTAAAGCATCCAATCAAAAAAGAAGATTTGATGAGATATAGTACTTTAGTAGTTCATTCTTCCTACAGATTGATAGGACTTCATCCATTTATTGAAAATCTATTAATTTTAAATGTGATTCCAATTATATATATTTCTATGAATTCAGGATCGGGAAATTTTCACAAATTTATGAATCACCCTAATTTTATGCAAATCGAAGAATTAAAAATGGATATTGAACTGCCACTAGTTCTTTCTCTTTTTTCGAAGAGATTGAACGAAACCGAAAAACTGATTCAAGAAAACAAAAAATTGTCTTCACAACTTTTAACAGAAAAGATTATGAGTAAATGTAAGAAATACCTTATGAGTTTAGGGCTTTCAGAGAATGAATCCCATCAAAAAATTATTCAGATTGCTATGAATAACCAAATAAGTAAGTATGATGCTTGTGGCTTTATTTTAAAAGAAAAAAAGATAAAAGATATTGATTAATATTAGAAACCGAGTATAATGAACCCTAAATATAAAAGACAATGGCGTCTTTTAAAAACGAAAGGTTGTAACGGGCTTAAGAGTGCGTTTGCATTGTCTTCAGGCGTTATAAGAAAAGAAAAATGATTAAAAGGACAAAAGAAGAAATTTTAAGAAATGCTTTAGAAGAAAACGTTAGATACATTCGATTAATGTTTACTGACATTAATGGAACCATTAAAAGCGTTGAAGTACCTGTAGGAAGATTGGAAACAGCACTAGATGGAAAAGTAATGTTTGATGGATCTTCTATAGAGGGTTTTGTTAGAATTATGGAAGCGGACATGTATTTGCGCCCAGATTATAATACGTGGTTAATTCTTAACTGGGAAGAAACGACATATGGAAAAGTTGCTAGACTTATTTGTGATGTTTATACTCCAAATGGAAAAGCATCTGATGCAGATCCAAGATCAAATTTAAAACGAGTAGCTTTAAAAATGAAAAAATTAGGTTTTTCTACATTGAACATCGGATTTGAACCAGAATTTTTCCTTTTTAAACTAGATGAAAAAGGCGAAATTACAATGGATGTTACTGATAATGGTGGATATTTTGATTTATCACCAATGGATGGTGCTGGAGACTGCAGAAGAGATATTGTTTTGGAATTAGAACGAATTGGATTTACAATGGAGGCTTCTCATCATGAAGTGGCCCCAGGACAAAACGAAATTAACTTTCAATTTTCAAATATTGTTGAAGCGTGTGATAATGTACAAACATTTAAGTTGGTTGTAAAAAACATCGCAAGAAGACATGGTCTTCATGCGACGTTTATGCCAAAACCGATTGCTAAAATAAACGGATCTGGAATGCATACAAATTGTTCTTTAGCTGATTTAGATGGAAACAATGCATTTTATGATTCTAAAGATCCAATGGGGCTAAGTCTTATTTGTCGTCAATGGTTAACTGGAATTTTAACACATTCTAGAAGTTTTTGTGCTATAACCAATCCTACAGTTAATTCTTACAAACGATTGGTTCCAGGATATGAAGCTCCTTGTTATGTGTCTTGGTCTGAACACAATAGGAGTGTAATGGTACGAATTCCTGCCACAAGAGGTTTAACAACCAGAACTGAAATTAGAAGTGTTGATACTTCTTCGAATCCTTATTTAGCTATGGCAGTTATTTTAGCAGCTGGATTAGATGGAATTGAAAACAATCTTCCACTTATTGGGCCTGTAAATGAAAACCTATTCGAAAAGACGGCAGAAGAAAGAAAAGCACTTGGTGTTAAAAATTTACCAGATAATTTAAAGGAAGCACTAGATGTTTTAAAAGAAGACGATTTGATTAAAGAAGCTTTAGGCAACCATATTTTTGAAAAATTTGTTGAATTAAAAACGAGAGAATGGGACGAATTTAGAAGCGCGGTTACAGAGTGGGAAATTAAAAGATACATAAAAGTAATCTAAAAATATAAGATGCTCTTCATTTTTTGAAAAGCATCTTTTTTACTTTATCATATTCATGATATAATGATTCAATAGGGGTGATATAATGACTTATAAATCGAAGTTTGCGAATGCAGATATTGATTTACTATTTGATGCCATTTTACTGTTAAAAGAAAAAGACGAATGTTATCGTTTTTTTGAGGATTTATGTACGATAAACGAGCTTCAAGAAATGGGGCAAAGAATTAAAGTCGCAAAAATGTTGCATGCAAAAATCCCTTATCAAATGATTGAATCTGAAACCCACGCATCTTCTGCAACGATTAGCCGAGTAAATAAATCTTTATTGTATGGAGCAGATGGCTATCATTACATCTTAAAAAAATTAGAAACCAAATAGTTATATAAAAAAGCGAAAATTAAAGTCTTTTCGCTTTTTTTAATAGATAATTTTTATTTTTATAAAGAAATAAACTTTTTTAAATCTTCTACAGTAAAAAAGTAATTTTTTTTGCAAAATTCACAGGTAATTTCAATTGGTTCGTTTTGCTTAATCATGTCTTCTATCTCGGATTTTCCGAGCGAAAAAATCCCTTTAGCAAATCGTTCTTGGTTGCAATCACAAATGTACTGAAGATTCATAGTTTCCATAAATTCGTGATTTCCTTTCGTGATTTCCTTTACGATTTCCTCCGGAGTAAATCCTGATTGAATTAAACTGCTGATTGATTTCATAGATAAAATATTAGTTTCTATCGTTTGGATAATTTCATCGGTTGCACCAGGTAAGACCTGAAGAATAAAGCCTCCACTTGCTAGAACGGAGTTATCATCATTTACCAATACTCCAAGGCCGACTGAAGATGGAATTTGTTCGCTCACCATAAAATAATAGGTAAAATCATCTCCTATTTCTCCGGTTTGTAATTTAGCACTAGATGTAAATAGTTCTTTGACTTTTAAATCTTTAGTTATGCGAATAAACCCATTAGTACCAACTACATAACCAACGGCCAATTTGTCTTCTTTAGTTGATGCATGTACATGAGGGTTTGTAATGAAACCTTTAACTTCTCCTTGAGCATTTGCTTTAGTGATGATTTTTCCAACCGGACCACTGCCATCAATTTGAATCAATAGCGTTTGATTTTCTTTAGACATTGCTCCCATGATAACTGAAGCAGTTAAAACTCTGCCAAATGCCGCTGTAGCAGCTGGCTATGAATCGTGAATTTTTCTCGCTTTTTCAACTAAATCAGTTGTTTTTGCAACGTAAATTCTCGCCATTCCATCAAAAGCAATCGCCTTTACTAAATAGTCTTGCATAATCATCACTTCCTGAAAAGTATTATATCATATTCCTATAATATTCAAATTGTTTTGTTTTTTATGAGAGCCTATTATATAATCATAATGAAAGTAGTTGATGGTATGAAATGGAAAATTGGAAACGTTGAGATTGCAAATCAAGTTGTGGTTGCTCCAATGGCTGGAGTAACAAATCAAGCGTTTCGATTAATTGTTAAAGAATTTGGTGCAGGATTAATTTACACTGAAATGATTTCAGATAAAGGGTTAGGATATAATAATCAAAAAACACTTGGAATGCTTTCAATAACCGATGAAGAAAAACCCATTTCTTTACAAATTTTTGGAAGTGACGTATCTAGTTTGGTAGAAGCCGCTAAAAGAATTGATATAGAAACCAATGCAGATATTATTGATATTAATATGGGATGTCCTGTCACAAAAGTTATTAAATCAGATTCGGGATCAAAGTTGTTGTTAGAACCTTTAAAAGTATATGAAATCGTATCTTCTATTGTTGCTTCGGTATCAAAACCGGTCACCGTAAAAATAAGAAGTGGATGGGATTTATCAAACGTGAATGCAGTAGAAGTTGCTAAGCAAATTGAAAGAGCAGGAGCTAGTGCAATCGCAATTCATGGAAGAACCAAAAGTCAAATGTATTCAGGAGAAGCAAACTGGGATATTATTAGACAAGTAAAAGAAGCGGTTAACATTCCCGTAATTGGGAATGGAGACATTTTAACTCCATACGATGCTTTGAAAATGTTAGAAGAAACAAAATGTGATGCAGTTATGATTGGAAGAGGAATTCTAGGTAACCCATGGATTATTAAACAAACAGTCGATTATTTAGAAACCGGAGTATTTAATGAAACGATTTTAGTCGAAGAGAAAAAAGAATGGTTATTTAAACATTTCGAAAAACTAATTCAACTAAAAGGGGAAAAAATAGCGGTTTTAGAAATGAGAAGTCATGGGCCTTGGTATTTAAAAGGGCTTAAGAACGCCTCGCTTACAAAAAATAAAATTGCAAATGCAAAAACAGAAAAAGAATTACGAAAAATACTAAATGAATTTTTTTCCGAATTAACTTAAATTAAAAAGCTCATTAGCAGACGCTAATGAGCTTTACCAATAAAAAAGGAACGTTTTTGGTTTACATAAATAGAGTTATTTGATATATTCTGAGTACTTCAAGTATTGAGATTCGTTTAATTCAACTGTGAAAAAAATTCCTTCATTTAGATATTCTGTTTCTAGTATATTTGCATTTTCTTTCAAAAAATTATAAATTTGACCTTTGTCAAATGGTAGAAGCATATGTACCTTATGAATATTAGGAAATAATGTTTTATTCATTAGTTCAAGCAATCGATCAAGATATATGTTTTTTAAAGCACTAACATAAATTGAAGGTTGAGTTTCTATAATAGGTAAGTCTTGACATAAGTCAATTTTATTATAAACATAAATCAACGGAATGTTTTCAATCCCCATTTCTTTTAAAACGAATTTGACTACTTCAATTTGTTTTAAAAAATGCGGGTTAGATAAGTCAATGACGTGAAGAATTAGAGACGCTTCTTTAATTTCTTCTAAAGTAGATTTAAAAGCTTCTATTAAATGATGTGGCAATTTTGAGATAAAACCCACGGTATCTGTTATTAAAAAAGAGTGATTATTTTCAAGCGTTATGTTTCTTGTTTGTGTTTCTAAAGTAGCAAATAACATATCTTTTTCAAACACGTATTTCTCTTGATTTACAATTGAAAACGAAAGAAGAGTGTTCATTAAAGTAGATTTTCCTGAATTAGTATATCCTGTCAATGCAACGGTTGGGATATCGGTTTTCTTCCGTTTTTCTCTTTGAGTTCTTCTAATAACAACCGCTTCTTTTAATTCGTGTTTTAATCTTGTAATATTATCTCTCAATAATCTTCGATCCAATTCTAATTGTTGTTCTCCGGGTCCTTTAGATCCTGTTCCACTTTTTTGCCTTGATAATGATTTGTATAAACCAATAACTCTTGGTAACATATACATGGATTGGGCTAATTCGACTTGCAACATTGCTTCTTTTGTTTTAGCTCTACTAGCAAAAATATCTAAGATTAGAATTGTTCGATCAATTACTTTAATTTCCAAAGCCTTTTCTAGATTTCGAATATGGCTAGGGCTTAATTCGTCATCAAAAACCACTACATTTGCATCTAAAGTGGTTATTAATTGTTTTAGTTCTTCAACTTTGCCTTTTCCAATATAAAAATTAGCAGTTGGAGAATCTGCTTTTTGAGTTAAAATAGACAATACTTCAATGTTACATGCTTCAGCTAAATTCTTTAATTCTTCCATTGAATCTTGAAACTCTTGGCGAAACCCGATATCTAAACCTACTAAAATTGCTTTTTCCATATTATCACCTTATCCATATTATATATCAAACTATTAGATATACCTAACAAATCAAAAAAAATAATCTATAAAAAAAACTTCAAATATGATATAATAAATCAACCATTTAGGAAAAATGAGGTACTCAAATGGAAGACAAAAAAAATAGACGCAAAGAGAGAATGAAAAATTTTTCTAATAAGTTTCACGCTTATATTGAAGAAACGTTTTCGAGTAAGAAAAAAACTTTTTTACTTATTGCTTTTCTTGTTTTTACTGTTTTGTTTGTCATTGACATCTTAATTATTTTAATTAACAATAGTTTCTATAACAATTTTTCTGATGATGTTATCCAATATTATAGTATTATGTGTGACTTTATTGCTCAAGTAAAAGATGGGACGATTTCATGGTTTAATCTAAATAATTATTTAGGAGCATCTATTTTCTCGGATGTATATTATGTTCCGTTAGATATTTTCACATTCATTACCTTTATTTTTAGCTATGTGATGCCTACTGAAATTGCCTATTCAACAACTGAATTGATAAAAATATTAGCAGGAGTTCTAATTTTCGCCTATTATTTTTCTTTACAAGGAATGAAAAATAGAACCATTTTTTGGATGAGTATGATTTATTTTATTAGCGGTGGAACAGTAAGTTTTATGGCGTTCCCTGTCTTTTTATCAATGGTTTTCTATTTACCATTAAGTTTGGTCGTCATTCACTTCTTTTTCCACAAAAAAAGATGGATTGTCCCGCTCTTTACTATGGCACTAATCTTTTATGATTTTTACCTCGGCTACACTGTTTTGGCTTTTATTAGTGTTATGTTCTTGGTTGAATATTTTAAAAGACCTAATTTTAGGCTGCTTAATTTTATCAAAGAAGGAATCTTGTTTTTAGGATTATTGTTGCTGGGAGTAGCGATGTCTTTGGTGATTTTATATCCTTCTGTTCTATACATTCTTCAAGACACTTATAGACCGGAAGGAACTTTTGATCCAGTTTTGTTTAATTTTGGCCCAATTGAAATTGAATTATTTCAGCCAGAGATTTATATACGTATGTTAGCCAAGATTTTTACTGAGCAAAAACCAATTGGATTTTATGGATTTACAGATGATTATAAAATAGAACACGTTTCATTGTATATTTCTATTATTGGGTTTGCTTATATGTCCTATATCTTTTTTATGAGAGGAAGAATTAGCAAAGTTTATAAAACCACGCTTGTCGTTGGATTAGTCTTTATGATTTTCCCTATTTTTTCTCGAATATTCTCAGGAACTCCCGATTTTCCTTACACTCGATGGATAAATATGTTCCCAATAGTTATGATTATGATTTTAGCGCATGTATTTGATGAATTTGGATTTGAAAAAGTAAAAATGAAATATTTTACGATTTCTCTTGCCTGCATGTTTATAGCCGACGCTTTATTAATTATCTATTACATCAAAAAACTTAGCTTAGACGTTACTTATATTTCAAGAGACGTATTAACGGCGGATACCATTTTAATGGGAGTAGCCGGAATTGTAATGATTTTAATTCTAATTTTTGGATGGATGAAAAAACATAAGTATATTAAATGGTTGTTTTGGATGGAGTTTGCAATAGGAATAGTGTATATCTATTCTGGACCTTTTTCCATTCCCAATAAAATTGATTCTTTTCAAACCATGAACTCTATTGATGAATATTTAAATGAAGTTTTAGATCAAGACGAATTTTATCGAGTTTATGTGGATCTTGAAAGGTTTGATGTTGAAAAGTTTAATTTTAATCGTATGACATCTTTTCCAACAAACACTGAAATATTTCATTCTTGGTCTGACAAAGAAACAAATCTTATAGGTTATCTTTTGTTTAACACTTGGGAATATCAAACAAAAGAGAAATTAGAAATTCAAGCAATTTATTTAAATCAATTCTTAGGATATAAATATATTCTAGTTAACTCGAACACTCCATACTACTTTGATAGCGAGTTCTATCAATTAAAATATGCAAATACGGAATATCAATTATATGAAATTCTTAATTCGAAACCATTTCAAGTTTATGAATCGTATGCTGTAAACAGTGAGTATACTGAAAAATATTACAATGATTTGCAGTCTCAAAAGATATTATTAGTAAGCGCTCTAATTGATGCAGAAACTTACGATACTGAGCTTTTAAATTTAAACAATTATGAATTGGATGGAAAGGTTGCACAACGAGCTATAACGGCATACAGCACAATAGACTCGGCTGAAGCAATCGTTACAGAAGGAATTGCGAGCGATATCGAAAGAATATTTTACCAATATGACAACGAAGAAATGGGAGTTAATTTTGACCAAGGAGCAATCTATATTAAAGTAAGTGGTTTAAATATTAATTCTTATGGTGAAGTATTTATGGAATTTGCTGATGGAGATAGAAAAGCTTGTGAGATACAACCAGACCAAGCTCATCAAGTTAAATGTGAATTTTGGGAAGAACCCGCTTACATCTATTTTGAAGCTACGGAAGATTTTAATTCTTCGAAAACGCTAATCTATCGTTCTGAACGAGCCATAGATGGAGCCGCTTATTTAGTATATGATTTTTCAGATGCATTAATATCAGATAGTGGATTATTGAATTATCAAATTAGAAATCGAAATAATAATTTACATAAAACTTTTCTAGCGTTTGATCGAGTGTTTGCGGTAGATGATTTTGGAAACGAAATAGAAAGTTATCCAGGATATTATTATTTTGAATCTGCACCAAATGTATTGTATGTTTTTAAGACAGGCGATATGTACTCACAACCAGATTTATTTAATTTATCTCTAGATTATTCTTTTGATGATTTAAGTGATTATAGAGATATGATAGCATCGTCATTGAGTGAAAACGAATCATTAACGATAGCTCATAGTAAAATTAATCTAAGTTATGACCGAATCAGCGTATCAACTTATGATCAACTTATCGTTATCCCAGTTGCTTATTCTGAAGAATGGGTTTTCACTTCCGAAACGAAGTACGAAACACTAAGCGCAAGCGGAGGATTCTTAGGGATTATTATTCCTGAAGGAGTAAACAGTATAGATATTCAATTAAAGTTTGTACCAAAAGGGCTAAAACTTGGTGCATTAGGTTCTCTTGCAGGAATTTTAATCTATGGAGCAATATTTATTCCTACTTGCTTAATTGAAAGAAACAAAAAGAAATCTAAAACGATTTTGGAGATGAATAAAGATGAAGCGAATAACGATTATAGTTCCCTCATATAATGAAGAGAAAAATGTTTTACCTTTCTATGAAGAAATTAACAAATATTTAGATTATTCAAAATATCAATTTGAAATTCTTTATATTAATGATGGTTCTAAAGATAACACCCTTTCTGAAATTAAAAAATTAAGAGCAAAAGATGAAAATATAAAATTCATCAGTTTTTCTAGAAACTTTGGAAAAGAGTCTGCAATGCACGCTGGATTAGAACATTCTAAATCAAGTGACGCAGTCATCATTATTGATTGTGATCTTCAACAACCTCCGGCTTTAATTCCAGAAATGCTTTCTTTTTATGAAGAAGGATACAAAATAGTTTATACAAAAGGAAAAACACGCAAAGGAGAGCCTAAATTAAGAACATTCTTTGCCAATTGGTTTTACCGAATCTATAATTCGCATACAGAAATGCCACTTGATAACGGAGCCAAGGATTTTCAATTATTAGATAAAGTGGTAGTGGAAGCATTTTTAAAGTTAAACGATAACTATCGTTTTGTCAAAGGAATATTTTCTTGGGTTGGGTATCCAAGAAAATGTTTAGAGTATGATTTTATTCCGAGAGTGAACGGATCAAGTAGTTGGAGTTTTAAATCATTATTTAAATATGCTTTTAATGGTATGAACCAATTTTCTACTATTTTAATCATTTTGCCTGTTTTTGTTTTATTTGCTAGCGTGATAGTATTGATTGGAGTTGCCTTGCTTTATGCTTTCTCTGTTTTTTCCACGTCAGAGTTTATTTTAGGATTATTAAGCGGGTTTATATTGCTTGTATTTGGGCTTGTTAGTTATGGTGTTTTCTATTTGTTATATCAAATGAGAAGACAATTATTAAACAGACCTATTTATTTGGTGGAAGAAACTTCGGAGGAATAAGAAATTGAGGAAATTGATTTTATTTATTAAAGAGAAATTTTTAACTAAAAAATTCTTAACATTTGGTATTATCGGTGTTATAAACACCGTAATTCATTTGTTAATTTATGGAGTATTTTATAATAAACTATCTGCAGGAGCGTTTTGGTCTTTTTCGGTTGCATTTGTATCGGCTTCAATTTTTTCCTATTTTGCAAATGCAATTTTTACTTTTAAGCCAAAAAACAAATCTACAATGCAATTTTCTGTGGTAATGCTAGTTTTTTTAATTAGATGGCTTCTTGGCAGTGGCTTAACTGTAGGCTTTGATTTAATTATCATTAATGTGTTTCATATTGATTATATTCTTTATCCACTTGCAACGTATATTGCACCATTTTTTGGATCTGCATTATTAATTCCGGTAGCGTATTTTACGTTAGATTATGTTTTTAAGAAGACGGATATAAAAAAAAATAAATAATACCAATCTTACCTTTTCAAATAACAAATAATCGGTTAAAATAGAATTAAGATTCATTGAAAGAAGGGATATTATGGAAAACTTTAGTTTAGCGGTAACTATTACTTACCTTTACGCCATTTTTTTACTGACATTAAGAGTAAAAATAAGCCATATTACCATACGCCCTTTTAAAATACTTTTTATTTTTCTTATAGGGTTAGACTTTACTTTATTTATTGTGAATCTTGGAGATTCTTTTACATTAATAACTCAAATTGTCATTTTATTACCAATTCCTTATTTGCTAGCAATGCTTTATTTTAATGAGCTTACTTTTCTTTTTAAAAAGTTAAAGTTAACGAAAGTTAAAAGCCAAAGATCATCTAAAATCAATAATGATTTAGCGGATAAATTGTTAGAAACAGTAGAGTTTCTTTCAAATCGCAAAATAGGCGCTTTAATTACGATTGAAAGAGGAATTAACTTATCTGCTTTTATTAGCAAAGCGTTAATGGTAAATGCTCCAGTCACAAGCGAATTGCTTGCATCCATTTTTATTCCAACAACACCTCTTCATGATGGAGCGGTTATAATAAGAGGAAATTCAATCTTATGTGCTAAAGCTTATTATCCTTCTACTGAAAGAACCGATCTTCCGTTGCATTTGGGAACAAGACATCGCGCAGCAATCGGAATAAGCGAACAAAGCGACGCGTTAACAATCGTGGTTTCTGAAGAAACGGGATACATAAGCGTTACTATAAATAGACAAATTGATTATAATGTTAGCAGGGAAACACTCAATCTCTATTTTGAAAAATATTTAAAAATATTGTAAAGTGCGCAAGCACTTTTCTTTTTTTCTCACATAGTAATTTTTTTGATAGTATGATATAATTTGATGAGAAAGATCTTGATTTGAGGTGATATTTTGGAACAATTCGATGTGCTTGTAATTGGTGGAGACATCACTTCTTTAATTGCGGCACTTTTTTTAGCGAGAAAAATGAGAAATGTGTCCATAATATTAGATGAGAAACAAGAACAAGACGGCTTTGAAATCACGAACATTACTGATCCGGAAAATAATAAGTATCACTTTAAATACCAAAGAGATAATATAATTACTTCTTTAGAATCTGGGTTGCTTTATAAATATTTAGAAGTTCTTGGATTGAATAATGATTTAAAAGGAATAAAATCCGAATATGAAATGATAATTGAATTGGACGATTCCGTTCGCAAGAGATTTCATTCTTTCGAACAATTTCGAGTCTATTTGGTAAGATATTATCCAAAGCAAAGGGATAATATCCATCGATTTTTTAAAGATTTAGAACGTCACTATTTGAATTTTGTTACTCAACAAGAAAGCATGCTTGTTAACACGGATTATACATTAACGTCTCTTATGATTGAATGGGGAGACTATAGCTTAAATGATTTATTAGAAAAATATTTTACGGATTTAGAATTAGTGAATGAGTTTATATTAAATAACCAAGTAAACGGATTAGAGCCTGAATCCATAAATAGTTATAATTTTTTTATGAATTATTTTTTAGGACTGAAACACGGGTTTTATTATTTAAATCAAAGTATTGATGAAATCAGAAAACTATTGATTTCTAAACTATTAATTATTAATCCTAATATTTTTCAAAAGCGAAAAATTAAACACTATATCTACGACGAATCTAAAAAAGTAACACATCTTATCGATTCAGAAAACAAAGAAGTTACCGCAAAATATTTTGTAATTAATCAAAATCCAAAACAGTTTTATCAAACCTATTTTTCTGACTTTACGGAAGAAATTGATACCATTAGTAAGTTCTATCCTAATCTAGACAGTACTCAAATGGTGAATACACTTTATATCGCTCTTAATCAAAAGCCACAAAACATTGGCATGATTGAAAAATCGTACTTTTTCAAAAATGACAGCCAATCAAAAGGAAAAATTATTCGTCTTTATAATTACAAATTATTTGGCAAAGATTCCTCTTCAGCGAAGTCTGGGACAATTTGTTTGGATTATACATACGATAACGAAAACCCCACTACACAAGACGAGTTACTTAAGCGTCTTTACAAAGTTTTTCCTAAAATGAAAAAAACGATTGTTGGTATTCGTGAAGGAAAACCAAGACAATATCTATCAATGTTAAGCGAAATGTCGGTTCGAAAAGGACTTTCCATTAATGAGCAAATAGCTATAGAGGCAGCTGAGCATATTCAAATTGTGGATAATCTATATGTTACCGGAAAATGGTTAAGACCTGAAGCTGGAATATTTGGCGTTATTCATTCAGGTATTGTTATGGGAGATAAAATAGAAGAAAGATTATATTATGGAGAAGATGATGATTCGTTCTATTATTTGACAAACGACGAAATTATGATGATGATTCGTCATAATTACGGAAAAATTTTATTAGGAAATTCGGAAATTCATGTTAATTTTCACGTAGGTAAAAGTAATTATTTTGTGCGAACAAAAGGCAAAAACATTACACTTCATCATGGAGTTTACAGCAACCCAGATTTGTCTATTTACACTACAAATGATAAATTATCAAATTTGTTATTAAAGAAAACAACATTTGAAGAAGTGCTTAAACAAGGTGGTCTAAAATATACTGGAAGCACAGAATTATTGTATCAAGCAATTCCTGCGTTTAACTTAGATGATTATGAAGAGTATGATAATTCGTATCAAGCACAAAACAAAATCAAGTATTTAGGTGTAAAATTTTTATTTGCTCATTTACTTGTTTTTTCGATAGTCGCTTTTCTAAGTAATTATCTAAATATGATTTGGTTAATTCCTTTTGCTTTTGGATTATCTATTTTAATTACTTTATTAAAATTTCGCATTTTTCACAAAATTTCGTGGTTTGAATATTTAATGAATTTTATATATTTAACAACATTGTTTATGGCAATATTCTGGCCAGCATTTAATCAATTGAAAAGCGACGATCCTTTTCTTGGGATTATTGGATTTGTTTTTTTAATTTCTGGAATGATAAGTAAACCAATCGTCTATGACTTCCATCAATTTGATTATCGTAAAGATTATGCTAACACGGTTCTATTTAAAGTAATCAATAATGGGTTAACTTTGGTTTGGGCCCTAATCTTTCTAGGAATTTTAGGCGGAACTTATGTAACCGGAGAAAGATATGTATCAGTTTTATATAATCTTGTTTTTCTAGGCATTTTTTTAACATATTATTATCCAATTATGTATATAAAGACGAACATAAAAAAATAACTTTAGTGAGAAAGGGCTGAATTTATGAACGACAACTTAATTTATTGCTCTTTAGGACTTCTTGTTTTGCTGATGACACTCAGTTCAATAATTTATCATAAATTTCGATTGTGGAAATTAATTCTAATATTTCTATTTTTTGCTGTATTTGCAATTTTGACCTTTTCACCTAGTTGGATTTCTTTTATATCAATGGAATTGGCCGAATTATATTTTTCCTACCTATTGTATGCAGCTGTTATTCTCTTGGGGATTACCTTTAAAAATAAAATTAAAATTACTCAAAACTTAACAGATTATGATTTCTTTGAACTTGAAAAAGAATTAGAAGAAACAAAATCGTCTTCCGAGTTGCTTCGATTAAGATTTATTTCAACCATTGGATTATTAGGAGAAGCGTTGTTGTTTTATGACGATGATTTAAGCGGAGTATTTGTTACTGATCAATTCTTACAAATCGCAAATACGAGCAAAAACAAATTTTCGATGGAAGAATATGTTAACCAAATTTATGAAGATGATCAAGTCTCATATCTAGCAGCTATTAAAAAGGCAAATAAAAAGAATCCATCTTATGATATGAAATATCGGATTAAACGAAACGGTATTTTTGTTTGGATAGAAGAAAAAGGAAAAGTATTTGAATTCGAAAAAAAAATTCAAATTATTTCCGCAGTAAAAGGCGTCGACATAAAACTTTTTCCTGAGACATCGATTCATGAAATTGATTCTTTGCCAACCGAACAACACATGTTTCAGTATTTAAATCAAATTAGCAAAGAAACAGAACCTTTTTATTTAGTTATGATTCAACTTACAAATATTCCGGATCTTAACCAACGATTTGGTAGAGAAGTTGGAAATTTGATGATTGCGGAATATATAAAAAAAATGCGATTCCATTTCGCGAAAGATGTCAATAGCATTTTTAGAGTGACAGGAATTCAATTTGCATTAATCATTAAAGAACAAAGAAAATATGATATCTTATTCCGAGCGCTCCAAAGCGGAGGAGATTTAGTGAATTTAGCTCTAAACATTGGTGGAATTCAACAAATAGTTTATCCGAACTTAGGTATTATTAAGCATGAACCTTGGTCCAATTACTCAATGAATGAATTTATAGGATTATCTAATAAAGCTTTGAACGAAGCCATTCGAAATCAAAAGAAAAATTATGCTATATTCGGTGAGTAATTTTGGAATCAAAAGAAGAATTAAGAAAAAAATATAAATCAAAAAGAAACCAACTTTCATTTGAAAAAAGAAAGCGATTGTCAGAAATTATTATTCATAAAATAAAATCAACTGATGTTTATATCAACGCAAAGACTATCGCATTATTTTATCCCATTCAAACTGAAGTAGATTTATTGGATCTTTTAGAGGATGGTTCAAAGAGATTTTGCTTTCCTAGAGTAACGGATCAATTACATTCAATAATGGAATTTATACCAAATTCTAAAAACTTTAAAAAGGGCCCCTTTGATTTGTTTGAACCAATAGGGAACCCTATAAATGCAACTGATATCGACCTAATTTTAATTCCAGGGCTTGTGTTCTCAAGGGGTGGATATCGAATTGGATATGGAAAAGGATATTATGATTTGTATTTAAAAGCTTTTAAAGGAAATACAATGGGAATTGGGTTTCAAATTCAACTTGCGAGTGAAATTGAACATAATTATCAGGATGTTAGATTAAGCATGATTCTAACAGATCGGGAGGTATTATGTATTCTGCAGTGATTGTTGGAGCAGGCTCTGGTATGCGTACCGGACTTGAGTATAATAAAATGTTTTATTTGCTGAAAGGTAAATCAATGATTTGCTACAGCGTCGAGGTTTTTCTTAAAGATATTGATTGTGAACAAATAATTGTTGTCACTAATAAAATTGATTATGAAAAAATTAAAAATCTTTTTTTAGATTTAAATGTTAAAATAGTAATTGGCGGAGAAACCAGACAAGAAAGTGTATATTTGGGATTAAGCAAAGTTAAAACAAAATATGTTTTTATTCATGATGGAGCTCGACCAAACATAAAAATAGAACAAATCGACCAGTTGAAAGAAGCTTTAAAGAAAAAGAATGCTTTGACGCTTGGAATACGGGTAAAAGATACATTAAAACAAACAACCAACCTTAGAATTGTTGGAGATGTTGATAGAAACTCTGTTTACACTCTGCAAACACCGCAAGTATTTATTACTCAAGAAATTATAAAAGCTCATGAACTTGCAAATCAATCTAAACATACATACTCAGATGATACATCCGTCTATAGAAGCGAATTACATAAAGATGTTTTTATTGTGCCTGGAAGAGAAGATAATTTAAAGGGCACAACTTTAATAGATTTAATAATTTTGGAGGCGCTATTATGCTAAGAATTGGTTTTTCAAAAGATATTCATCCTTTGATTGAAGGAAAGACATTTATTTTAGGCGGTATCAAAATCGACCATCACAATGGCCCGGTTGGACATTCTGATGCAGATTGTTTGCTACACGCAATTGCAGAATCAATTCTTGGGGCAGTTGCGCTTGGAGATTTAGGAAAGTTTTTTCCAGAAACAGAACCAAAGTATAAAGATTATGACTCTGGGTTAATTTTAAAAGAAGTGTATGAATTTGTAAGAAAAAAGGGATATGAAATATCAAATCTCGATTGCATGGTTTCTTTAGAGAAACCAAGACTAAGGCCTTATGTCGATGAAATGAGACAGCATATTGCTGATATTCTTGATGTTGAAATTGGGAAAGTATCAATTAAAGCAACAACATTTGAAGGATTAGGAATTGTCGGAAAAGAACAAGCAATTATTTGTGAAGCAATAGTGTTACTACAAAACGATTTATTTATAATGCTATAAAGAGGGCTACCATGGCCCGCTTTATTTCTAAAGGGAATTCGATGCATAAAATGCTTGAATTTCATCTTTTTGTGTTACAATATTATGTGCTAGGAGATGAGTAATATGGTAGATTCAATTCATGGAGAATTTGAGATTATTAAAAACTATCGCGAAGCGTTTGTTTTAGATGATTTTAACAAACGATATACAGATGTTTTTGATATTTATCCTTATATTGTTGGCGATTATTCTGCAGGAATGTTAAGGTTAAAAGGTTTTTCAAAAAACGGTAAAACAAACAATTATAAAATGATTCCAGATTATTTAATGGAATCTTGTCCGCTAAATTGTTCCTATTTTATTCTAAAAAATCCCAATCACAATCCTAACAAAAAAAGAGAAGAATAACAGGAGTGTAATGATGGTTTACGAAGATATTTTGCATGAAATAAAAGAAGTTATTAATATGATTAGACCCTATATAAAACGAGATGGCGGAGACATTGAATTTATTAAATTTGAAGACGGCATTGTTTTTGTAAAAATGTCTGGAGCTTGTGTTGGTTGTGGCGGGTTTGAAGGAACATTGCGAGAATTAGTTGAAGATACATTACTTGAAAGAGTACCGGGAGTTATAGGAGTAGAACACGTTTGGTAGGAGATCTATTATGAGCATGAAACCAGAAGAATTAAAAAAAATATGTATTAATTTACTTCATGATAGAGGTGTGGAGATTTCTGATATTACGGATATTGTCTTTGATTTACAAAAGAAATATATTTCTGATTTATCTTTTGAAGTATGTGAAGATGCAGTATTAAGAGTGTTGAGCAAAAGAGAAGTTCATTATGCTGTTTTAACCGGAATCGAACTTGATATGCTTGCGGAAAAGCAAATGTTATCTGAGCCGCTTCAAAGTTTGATTGATTCAGATAATCCTTTGTATGGGATTGATGAAATCTTGGTTTTGTCTATTTGTAATGTATATGGATCCATTGGACTTACAAATTTTGGATATGTTGACAAGGTAAAACCCGGAATTATTGGAAAATTGGATCAAGAAGGAAAATTATCTAATAAATGTCATACATTTTTAGATGATATCATTGGCGCAATAGCCGCAGCGGCAGCTAGTTCTGTTGCTCACAACTCAGAAAAGTAAACTCAAAATTTAAACCTTATTTATGACTCGGGAATCATTTCCGGGTCATTTTCTTTCTTATTAAGTGCAAAATAGACGATTTTATGTTATAATACATACAGTAATCTTTGTGAGGTGTTAGTTATGAAAACAGGAGACATCGTCAAAGGTCGGATTACGGGAATCAAACCATATGGGGCTTTTGTTAAAATTGAAAATGAAATTGATGGCTTAGTTCATATCTCTGAAATGAGCGATGGGTTTGTTAGAAGTATTGAAGACTTTGTAAGCGTTGGTGACGAAGTAAACTTAGAAGTATTAAGTGTAAGTGAAGACAATAAACTTAGTTTAAGTTATAAAAAAGTTAACAACAAAGGACGAAAGAAATACGTGGAAGTAGAATTGCAAATGGGATTTAAGCCATTTGAAACTATGTTACCAGAGTGGATTGAAAAATACCACAAAAGCGGCAAATAATTTATGCCGCTTTTTCTTTTGCTTCAGAATAAAACATAATTACACACTTTTTCTAAACAAGATATTATGGTATAATAATCTTTAGTTTTATGTATGGAGGATATTTCATGGAAAAATATATTAACGTTGATATCAATCAAGCATTACCTTTTATTTCTGAGGGTGCTTTAAAATCAATACAAAAAGAAATTAATTTAGCAAGAAAAGAATTAAATAATCAAACCGGGAAAGGAAATGAATTTCTTGGATGGGTTAATTTACCAGATCAATATGATAAAGAAGAATTTAAAAGAATTTTAATAGCTGCAAAAAAAATCAGAAAGCAATCTCATATTTTAGTTGTTATTGGAATAGGAGGGTCTTATCTTGGTGCAAAAGCGGCCATTGAAATGTTAACGCCATATTTTGAAAAAAAACAAAAAATGGAAATCGTGTTTGCAGGGCAAAATATGTCTTCAACGTATTTAAGTCAACTTCTAAATTATGTTTCAGGAAAAGATTTTTCTATCAATGTCATTTCAAAATCGGGTACAACAACCGAACCCGCAATTGCCTTTCGCTTGTTTAAAAAGGCGCTTGAAAATAAATATGGAATTCAAGAAGCAAAAGAAAGAATTTATGTGACAACAGACGCAACCAGAGGAGCATTAAAAACGCTTGCGACTCAAAAAGGTTATGAAACATTTACCGTTCCAAATGATGTTGGTGGTAGATTCAGCGTATTAACTCCCGTTGGGTTGCTTCCTATCGCAACGGCAGGAATAAACATTAAGGAAGTTATGAAAGGCGCTTACGAGGCGAAAAAAGCCTATAAAAAGTATGATATTTATAGCAATGATGTACATTTATATGTAGCAATTCGAAATTTGCTATATCGAAATGATAAATCGATTGAAATGCTTATAAATTATGAACCTAGTTTAATTAGTTTTTCTGAATGGTGGAAACAATTATTTAGTGAATCAGAAGGAAAAGATTATCAAGGACTATTTGTAACAAGCGCTTCTTTTTCTACGGATTTACATTCTTTGGGTCAATACATCCAAGATGGAAGAAGAATTTTGTTTGAAACAGTAATCAATATCGAACATCCACAGATTAACATATCGATTGAAGAAGAAGGACAAGATCTAGATGGACTGAATTTTTTAGTTGATAAAACAATTGACGAAGTAAATAAAAAAGCGTTTCAAGGCACTCTTCTTGCCCATGTGGAAGGAAAGTCGCCTAATATTGTTATCAATGTTCCAGAAATTAACGCTTTTAGTTTTGGGTACTTAGTATACTTTTTTGAATTAGCTTGTGGGGTCAGCGGATATGTTTTAGGAGTAAACCCTTTTAATCAACCAGGAGTTGAAACCTATAAAAAAAATATGTTTGCTTTATTAGGCAAACCAGGATATGAGACATTAAGGAAAGAATTAGAAAAAAAATTACTATAAATAAAACGGATGAAATTTTCATCCGTTTTTTAATAGTTCTAATTAAATTTTTTCTTGATATCTTTTTTATTAAAAGCAATAAATTGTCTGGTTTCAACTTTTTTTACACTTAATTCATTTACATCTTCTAACACTTCGCCATCAGCTTGGAAATAGCGTTTCTCGCTTGTTTTAACAGAGATTTCTTTTCCTTCAAGCACGGTAATTCTTTTTTTAATATAGATATGAAGCCCTGGATAAATGGTTAAAAATAATAAGAAGATTAATGCGTTTGTTAAAGAGTGAGCAACACAAATTTGGAAGGTATCATTGGTTGGATTTGCTTGAGGAGCCACTTTCATTCCTCCACCATAATATTTTCCGTTTTGGATTGAGACTAAATAGGCTTTTGTAAAGGAATGCTTTGTCCCATCTACGGTAACATCCATTTCGATTCTTTTGTATTTTACAACAGCTTTAAATACATTAATAAAATAAGACAATTTGTTTTTTTTCTTATCATTATTAACATAATAACAGACCGAAGCATCAACTCCAACTCCGCAACCGTTTATGAATTTAGTTGTAGAAACATTGGTTTTAGCTTCACCTATAGTTATGGGCCCTTCTTTAATTTGTTTTAAACTTCGTAAGAAGTCATTTCCTGATCCACTTTTTGATAGATAAATATTTTGAGAAACTTTAGAAACATCTACATTATTGATAAGATAATTAATTGAACCATCTCCACCTAAATACAAGATATCAGTTATTGTTTTATTGTTATCTAGGTAGGTATTTAGATTTTCAATTTTTAGTGTGGAACGAAGGCTGAATGGTATGTGATTTTTTTTAAAAAACTTCACCCATTTATTTGTTGTTTTTTTTGATTTGCGATTGTTTGATAATGGATTGTGGATAATCAAAAACATATGCATCATTTTATAACACCATTAAAAAATTCGTATAGATGTTATACTCCTTAGAAATCATTATACCATAAAGCGAAACAAAATCGAGATGTTCTAAAAAAAAGTCGACGCATCAAGCGAAAATATACATTTGGTTCTAGATTTTTTAGAGGATTTTTTTGAATATATGTTATAATTTGAGGTAGATATGTTATTAGGTGATTGATATGGATTTCAAGTTAAGAATAAATTCTCTATTAGAAATGGATGAATTTGCACACAAAATAAGTTTCTATATCTCAAAAGGTTTTATCATAGGATTAAAGGGAGATTTAGGAAGTGGAAAAACAACGTTTACAAAATATTTAGCTTTCTATTTAGGTGTTCACGAAACGGTGAATTCACCTACTTTTACCATACTAAAAATTTATCAGGGCAAGTTACCTGTTTACCATATCGACGCTTATCGGTTAGAAAACTCGTCTTATGATTATGAACTTGATGAATTTATATATGATGATGGAGTCGCAATTATTGAATGGTATCCGTATATCGAACAAATGCTACCTAAAGATTTCCTTGCAATTAATATAGAATTTGTTGATGAATTTATACGAGATATTACTGTTAAAGGAAGTGGAAAATATGCGAAAATTGTCCAAGAAATTAGTTATTGATACCGCTACAAATTATGTGTATTTGAGTTTGCTTATTAACAACATTGAAGTGGATTATAAATATCAAGAAGGAATTAATAATCATTCGGTTACCATCATTCCTTTGTTAAATGAAGTACTTCAAAGGGCCAACTTAACATTAAGAGATTTAGATGAAATCATCGTTGGCATAGGGCCTGGAAGTTATACGGGAGTTCGTATCGGAGTCTCAGTTGCAAAAATGATAGGGTATCTTAACCGTATTCCATTATTTACCGTTTCATCTTTAGCTTTAATGGCGTCTAGTTCTGATGAAAAATATGTTTTACCTTTTATCGATGCAAGAAGAGAAAATGCTTTTATGGGACTTTACAAGCAAACAAGCGAAGGAATAATTTGCATAAAGAATGAGGCTTTAGAAAATGTTGAATCCTACACAAACGGAATTGAAGAGCCTTTTGAAATTATAAAAGAAGGCAAACCTCAAATTGAAAAAATAATAAAAAGTAATTTATTGAATTTAGTTGAAGACGTTCACAGCTTAGTGCCAAATTATATGCAAATTACAGAAGCGGAACGAAATATGAGGTTACAATGAACTCGGTTATTCGCTATATGAAGGTCGAAGATGTAGACCAAATTGTTCTTGCTGATCGATTGGTGCTAGGGCACACACTTGGAAAAGAAACGATGATAAATGAGTTAGAAATTAATCCTTTTGCTCATTATTTTTTGATGGAAGATCAAGAATCAAAAGAACTTCTAGGTCATTTAAGTATTTGGATTGATTCCCCAATGGCTCAGATTTTAAATTTATATGTATTACCTAAATACCAAGAACACGGATTTGGGAAAAAGTTTATTGAATTTGCGATTGACTATATGAAATCCTTTAATGTAAAAGAATTAACTTTAGAAGTAAGGCCTTCAAATGAAAGAGCAATTATTCTTTATAAAAATTATGGTTTTACTCAAGTTGCCATAAGAAGAAATTACTACGACAATGGAGAAGATGCTTTTTTAATGTTAAAAAGAATGTGATGTGAAGATAAATGATTGTATTAGGTGTTGAAACGAGTTGTGATGAAACAAGTGTATCTATTGTTAAAGATGGAAAAACAGTTCTTTCGAACGAAGTATTAAGCCAAATAGATATTCATAAAGAGTATGGGGGAGTTGTCCCAGAAATTGCCTCAAGAGAACATGTAAGAGGGATTACTTTTGTTTTTGATCAAGCAATAAAAAAGGCGAAAATTAATTATGATGAAATAGATTTAATTGCCGTTACGCAAGGTCCTGGATTAATTGGGTCTTTATTAATTGGCGTTAATGCCGCAAAAGTCGTTAGTTTAAATTATCATATTCCTATTGTGGGAATTCATCATATTGCAGGGCATATTTATGCAAATAATATAGAACGCGATATGGAATTTCCGCTTCTAGCATTAGTTGTGTCTGGAGGACACACAGAATTGATTATTATGAAAGAACACTATTCATTTGAAAAATTAGGAGAAACCTTAGATGACGCAGTAGGCGAAGCCTATGATAAAATCGCAAGAATACTTGGACTGCCATATCCTGGAGGGCCTCAGGTTGATAAATTAGCACAATTTGGGAAAGATGTATTTCATTTTCCAAGACCTATGATTGATTCTGAAGATTATAATTTTAGTTTTTCTGGGTTAAAATCGCATGTGATTAATTTTCATCATAATTTGACGCAAAGGAAAGAAACGATAGATATTATCGATTTTTGTAGTAGTTTTCAAGAAGCAGTAACAGATATTTTGGTAAAAAAAACCCAAAAAGCAATTCAAGAATATCAAGTAAAGCAGATAATCGTTGCTGGTGGAGTTGCCGCAAATAAGGGCTTAAGACAAAAAATGTATGAGATAATTACAGAAGTACCTGTTTATTTTCCTCAAATAAAGTATTGTACTGATAATGCAGCTATGATTGCAGTAGCTGGATATTTTAAGTTTCAAAAAGATCCAATTGCAGATGATTTTATGTTAAACGGATACTCTAGATTAGATTTAAAATAGAAGGGTGTGGTATATTTGGAAATTCAATCTAATTTTATTAAAACAATAATGGAAGATGATTTAAAAACTGGGAAGGTCAAAGAAATCATTACAAGATTTCCTCCAGAACCAAATGCATATTTACATATTGGACATGCAAGGGCTATTATTACGAACTTTGAACTTGCAAAAATATTTCATGGAAAAACTAATCTGAGATTTGATGATACAAATCCAGTAAAGGAAGATAGTTCTTTTGTTGACGCAATTATCGAAGATATAAAATGGTTGGGATACGAACCAGAAAATATCTTTTTTGGATCCGATTACTTTGAAGAGACTTTTAATCTTGCAATTAAATTAATTCAAAAAGGATTAGCGTATGTTTGTGATTTATCGGCAGAAGAAATAAGCTTTTATCGAGGCACATTAACCGAGGCTGGAAAAGCATCTCCAAATCGCGATAGAAGCATTGAAGAAAACTTAAAATTATTTCATGAAATGAAAAACGGAGTGTATAAAGACGGAGAAAAAACCCTTAGAGCCAAAATTGGTATGTCAAGTCCAAATATTAATCTAAGAGATCCTGTCATTTATCGTATTATTCATATTAACCATCACAATACTGGAAATAAATGGTGTATTTACCCAATGTATGATTACGCTCACCCTTTACAAGATTCTATTGAAGGAATATCACACTCGCTATGTTCGCTTGAATACGTAGATCATCGAGTATTATATGATTGGTTTGTTGAAAAGTGTGAAATGGAAAAAATTCCTCATCAATATGAATTTGGAAGACTAAATATTACAAACACTATTATGTCTAAAAGATATTTAAAACAACTTGTAGAAGCTCAAGTTGTAAGAGGGTATGATGATCCTAGAATGCCAACTTTGGTTGGTTTAAAACGAAGAGGGTACACCCCTGAAGCAATTAAAAACTTTGTGCTAAGCACGGGATTATCAAGAATTAATTCCACTGTATCAAGTGAAATGCTTGAAAATTCATTGCGAGATGATTTGAAAACAAAAGCAAAAAGAGTGAATGCGATTCTTAATCCTTTAAAATTAGTGATTACAAACTATCCCGAAGATACCACCGAAGAACTAGAACTAGAATTCAATCAAGATAATCCTAATTTAGGTTCAAGAGTGCTTCCTTTTGGAAAGACCGTATACATTGAGCGGGATGATTTTTTAGAGGAAGCTCCTGACAAGCATTGGAAGCGATTGTCACTTGGGTTAGAAGTTAGATTGATGCATGCATATTTTGTGAAATGTAACAAAGTAATTTATGATGACTTAGGATTTATCAAAGAAATTCATTGTACATATGATGAAAAAACAAAATCAGGATCAGGATTTAACGAGCGAAAACCAAATGGAAATATTCATTTTGTAGAAGCTTCATCTGCAAGGGCTGCAGCATTTAATTTATTCGAGCCATTAATGGTTGATTCGGATTCTGACAGACCAATGATGGACAGGCTGAATCCCTCGTCGTGGAGAACTGTTTATGGATTTGTTGAAAAATCTCTTGAAACGACTTACATAGGAGAAAAATTTCAATTTGTTAGAAACGGCTATTTTTCAACAGACTATGATTCGAGTTTGGATAAATTGATTTTCAATCGAACAGTCGAATTGAAATCAAGTCATAAGTAAAATGATAAAAAAACTCTTATATTTGGGAATCTATATTTTAGTCGTTTTTGCGAGTATTCTTGGAATTGTTTCCAATAGCATCTCTTTGGCAAGTGAAATGAATCAATCATCTGCACAGTGGTGGAGTACTGCACAACTTATTGTTTTTATAATATGTTTTGTCTTATTATTATGTCTTTCTGTATTCTTAAGTTTTTCATCAATCCGAAGAATTATTGCGGATATTAAAATTAATAAAGACTCAAAATAAAATAAAAACCAACTCAATTTGAGTTGGTTTTTTTCATACATTTCGAGAAATATTATACCAATAATATGGTATAATATTAATAGGTGATGAATGTGAAAAATGTGATTTTTGATGAACTGAATGAACGACAAATCGAGGCAGTTCAAATCGTGAATGGACCCGTTATGGCAGTTGCTGGTGCGGGATCTGGAAAAACGAGAGTTCTTACAAATCGAATTGCTTATTTGATTGATGAAATTGGCATTCCACCAAGTCATATTTTAGCGATTACTTTTACAAATAGAGCTGCAGAAGAAATGCGAAATCGTGTTTTTCAATTGATTGATCTTCCTTTAAAAGGAATGTGGATTTCCACATTTCATGCTATGGGAGCAAAAATATTAAGAAATGACATTCACCATTTAGATTATGATAATAATTTTCAAATAATTGACGACAAAGATTCAGAAATAATTACAAAAAATATTTTAAAAGATTTAAACTATGATATAAAACAATACAGCCCAAGACTTATGTACGGGTTGATAGAAGCTGCTAAAGCCGATAGAAAAATATTAGAAATATACCCAGAACCTATACGAAAAGTACTAAATGCTGTTTTTCCAGTGTACGTAAATTATTTAAAAAATAATAACTTAGTAGATTTCCAAGATTTATTAGTGCTTGTTTTGGACTTGTTTAGAAATTTTCCTGAAGTATTAAAAAAATATCAAGAGTGGTTCGAATATGTTTTAGTGGATGAGTTTCAGGATACAAATGATTTGCAATATGAAATTGTATACCTGTTAGCAAAAAATCATCAGAATCTATTTATAGTTGGAGATGAAGACCAAAGTATTTATGCATTTAGAGGATCCAATATTGAAAACATCAAAAAATTTATGGATGACTTCCCAACACATAAAAAAATCATTTTAAATCAAAACTATCGATCGAAAGAAAATATTTTAAAAGCCGCAAACGCCGTAATTAAAAATAATAAGAATCGCATTCCTAAAGACTTATTTAGCGAATTAGGAGAAGGAGAAAAGGTTATTCATTTTAAAGCGGATTCTGATGAAGAAGAAGCTTATTATATTTATAACAAAATCAAATCACTACACAAAGAAGGCTATTCTTTTGAAGACATGGCTATCCTTTATAGAAACAATGCTATGAGTCGTAAATTTGAAGATATCCTCCTTAAATATAATATCCCTCATAAAGTCATTGGGAATATATCTTTTTACAAAAGAAAAGAAATTAAAGACATTATTGCATACTTACATCTACTTATTAATTTAGGTGACGATTTTTCTTTTTCAAGAATTTACAATGAACCAAAAAGAGGAATTGGAGAAAGTTCTTTTATAAAATTAAAAGAATTTGCACATAATCATAATTTAAAGTTAATGGACGTTATTGATTCGGACTTGGATTTTGTGAGCAGCCATGCAGCATCAAGATTAATTGATTTGAAAAGTTCGCTTTTATCCATTCAAATAAATATTGAAGAAGTAAACCTTTTGACTACATATGATGACTTACTACAAAAAACAGGATATTTAAAAATGCTTCAAAATGAAGATTTGAGTGTTGAAAGAAAAATAGAAGCAGAGAGACGAATTGAAAACATTCAAGAATTTAAGACAATTATTTTAGAGAAAATTCGAGATTATGATGTTTCTGTTTCAAATTACGAAAAATTAGTTCAAATTTTGACCGATCTTGCTCTTCGAGAAGAAGCGGAAGATTTGCTTCAAGATGAAAAATTTGTAAGTTTAATGACCGTTCATTCAGCAAAAGGATTAGAATTTAAAATTGTATTTGTTGCATGTCTTGAACAATCATTGTTTCCATCAAGTCAAAGTTTGTTAGAACGTGCAGATGTAGAAGAGGAAAGACGTTTGTTTTATGTTGCTTTAACTAGAACAAAGGAACTTGCAGTTTTAACAAGTTCAAGAACGAGATTCATGTATGGAAGATTTATGGAAAATCTTGATTCGCAATTTTTAAGTGAAATTGACGAAGATACGCTTTTACGTCAAGGGCTTGCAAAACCAAAAGAAATCGTTTTTGAAAAATTAAAACAACATAAAAACACCATTATAAATCCTAAGGTTTCTTCAAATTATGAAAAGAAAGATTTAGGGTTAACTATCGGAGATAAAATTGTTCATCAAGTATTTGGAAATGGCGTAATTGTCGCAATTTCGGAAGACAAAGCCACGATTGCTTTTCAAAAAGAAGTTGGCATAAAAGTTTTAATGAAAGATCATCCTAGCATAAATAAGGTTCGGTGAAAATAATGGATATTAAAAGAAGAATTGATACATTAACAGAGATGCTAAATCAATACAATTATGAATATTATGTTTTGGATGATTCGAGTATATCAGATCAAGAGTTTGATCAATTAATGAAAGAACTTAAAAATCTTGAAAACGAATATCCTGAATATAAAACAAAAGATTCACCAACTCAAAGGGTTGGTGGAATTGCGCAAGACAAGTTTGAAAAAGTAGTACACGATTCTCAAATGCTTTCTTTAGGGAACATTTCTAGCGAAGAAGATATTTTAGAGTTTGACGAAAAAATAAAAAAAATTACACAAAACTATTCCTACACTGCCGAGCTAAAGATTGATGGATTATCCGTTTCCTTAAAATATGAAAACGGATATTTACTTCAAGCCGCAACAAGGGGAGATGGCGTTATTGGGGAAGATATTACCGAAAACGTCAAAACCATTAAATCGGTTCCTTTAAGTATTTCCTACAAAAATTTCTTAGAAGTTCGAGGAGAAATTTACATAAGTAAAATCTCTTTTGAGAAGATGAATCAAGAAAAGACTTTGCTGGGAGAAGCGCCTTTTAAAAATCCAAGAAATGTAGCGGCCGGAAGTGTGAGACAATTGGATCCTAAGGTTGTTGGAAAACGAAATTTAGATGTGTTTATCTATTATCTGATGGATCGGGATTTTGTAGATAACCATTATGAATCTTTAATGCAACTTAAACAATGGGGATTTAAAATTAATCCAGAAACCAAGAAATGTCAAAACATACAAGAAGTGATAGACTACATTAGTCATATCCAAGCTATTCGAAATGATTTACCTTATGAAATTGATGGAGTTGTTATTAAAGTTAATGAATTTGATTTATATGAACGGATTGGGTATACGACTAAATTTCCAAAATGGGCAGTTGCTTATAAATTTCCTCCTGAAGAAGTCGTTACAAAGATGGATGATATTCGTTTTCAAATAGGAAGAACTGGAGTTGTTAAACCAGTAGCCGAATTATCTCCTGTGATGATTTCTGGATCACTTGTCTCTAGAGCGACGCTTCATAACGAAGATTTTTGTAAACAAAAAGATATTCGCATTGGAGATATGGTAGTTGTAAGAAAAGCAGGCGAAATAATTCCTGAAGTTTTAAAAGTTTTAAAAGAACTTCGTATGGGAAAAGAAGTCGCATTTCAAATGATTACTCATTGCCCAAAATGCAATTCAATTTTAGAGCGAAAACAAGGTGAAGCAGATTATTATTGTTTAAATCCCAATTGTGAAGCAAAACACCTAGAAGGATTGATTCATTTTGCTTCTCGTGAAGCATATAATATAGATGGTTTAGGAGAAAGAATACTGACTGAATTATTTAACGATGGATTTATAAAAAACATTTCTGATATTTTCTCGATCTCAAACAGATATGCTGAATTAATTGAAAAAGAACGGTTCGGTGAAAAAAGTGTTTCAAATTTGCTTTTAGCCATTGAAAATAGCAAAAATAATTCTCTTGATAAACTTATCTTTGGACTAGGGATAAGACACGTAGGAAGCAAAGTTGCAAAAGTATTAGCTAAATTTTATCAAACCATGGATCAATTCATGAGTGCCAATCAAGAAGAGTTAAAATCTATTCCCGAAATTGGAGAAGTAATTGCAAAAAGTGTCACTGATTATTTTAATGATTCATCGAATGTTGAGCTGATAAGAACTTTAATGACTTATAACTTAAATATGAAGTATTCACAAGTTCAAATCAATCAAGAAACGCCATTTTCAAATAAGACTATAGTATTAACTGGGTCACTTAATCATTATACAAGAAACGAAGCCAAAGAAATTATTGAGAAATTAGGAGGAAACATTTCATCTTCTGTATCAAAAAACACAGATTTTGTTGTTGCGGGGGCTGAAGCGGGGTCAAAACTAGATAAGGCGCAAAAATTAGGAGTTACAGTTATTGATGAAGAGAAATTCATTCTTTTAATTTCAGAAGAATCGTAATTAGTACGGTTCTTTTTTCTCATAGTAAATAAGAAATTGTGTTATAATTTAAGTCAGGTGATATGAACAATGAATGATCAAATAATTATTAAAGGGGCAAGAGAAAATAATTTAAAATCAATTGATTTAACTCTTCCTAAAAATAAGTTAATCGTTATGACGGGTCTTTCTGGTTCTGGAAAGACCAGTTTAGCATTTGATACCATTTATGAAGAAGGCAGAAGGCGATATGTAGAATCATTAAGTTCGTATGCTAGACAATTCTTAGGTAATATGGAAAAACCAGATGTAGATTCTATAGAAGGATTATCTCCATCGATTTCGATTGATCAAAAGACTACTTCTCATAATCCAAGATCAACCGTAGGAACTGTGACGGAAATTTATGACTACGTTCGATTACTATATGCTAGAATTGGAAAACCTTTTTGTCCGGAACACAACATCGAAATTACGGCACAATCTATCCAAGAGATGACAAATAAAATTCTTGAGAATCATGAAGCGAAAGTTATTATTTTAGCTCCGGTTGTTAGAGGAAAAAAAGGTATGCATGAAAAATCAATTGAAGAGTTACGAAAAGAAGGATATACAAAAATTCGTATTAATGGAGAACTTCGCGAGTTAGATGAAGAAATCATTTTGGAGAAAACAAAAAGATACGATATTGACGTTGTTATCGATCGAATCATTATTAAAGATGAAATCCGATCAAGGGTATATGATTCATTAGAAACGGCCACAAAATTATCAGATGGCTTGGTTAAGGTGTTAATTAACGATGAAGAAGTATTATTTAGCGAGCAATTTAGTTGCCCGATTTGCGGATTTACGGTTAGTCATTTAGAACCAAGATTATTCTCCTTTAATTCGCCTTATGGCGCTTGTGAAGAATGTTCTGGATTAGGATTTAAAAGAAAAATAGACCCAGCGTTACTTATACCTCATCCTGAAAAATCAATTTTGGAAGGAGTGTTTGATAAATACGCTAATACTGAATCAATTTATCTCCAACAAGTAATTCAGGCGTGCAAAGCCCATAAAATAGACATTTCCTTGCCTTTTAAAGATTTGAAACAAGAAGAAAAAGATTTAATTTTATATGGTTCCGATAAGGAAATATCCTTTCAATTTAAATCTAAATCAAGTGACCAAATTCATCAATCCAAACGTGCATATGAAGGTATTATTACAAGCATGGAAAGACGATACTTAGAAACAACATCGAGAATGGTACGCGACTGGATTGAAACAATGATGAATGATATTACTTGTGAGAAATGTCACGGGAAGCGATTAAGTGATGAATCTTTATCGGTAAGAGTTGGAAATATTAATATATATGAATTTACACAAAAAAGCATTTTACACTTACTTGATTTCCTTGATGAACTTAATCTATCAAGTCGCGATAGCGAAATTGCTAGACCTATTTTAAAAGAGGTTAAAGAACGTTTACTATTTTTGGTTAACGTTGGACTAGATTACTTGACACTTTCTCGAGCGTCGGGAACTCTATCCGGAGGAGAGGCTCAAAGAATCAGACTTGCAACTCAAATTGGATCAAGACTTACAGGCGTCCTCTATGTTTTGGATGAACCATCTATCGGATTACATCAAAGAGACAACAAGAGATTGATTGGAACTCTGAAAGGAATGAGAGATTTAGGAAATACCATGATCGTTGTTGAGCATGACATGGAAATGATTCAAAGTTCTGATTATGTAGTAGATATTGGTCCTGGAGCTGGCGAACACGGAGGAAGAGTTATTTTTGCGGGTACACCAGATGAAATAATACATTGTGAAGAATCAATTACAGGAAAATATCTTTCTGGGAAATTACAAATAGCAATTCCCGCTTCAAGAAGAGATCATTCTAGAGGTTATTTGTCAGTGAAAGGTGCAAGACAAAACAATTTAAAAAATATTGATGTTGATTTTCCAATCGGTTGTTTAACAGTGGTTACAGGAGTATCTGGATCTGGGAAATCAAGCCTTGTAAATGAAGTTTTATACAAAGGCCTTGTAAATCAGTTGACAAAGAGAAATGAAATCCCAGGCGAGTGTGATTCTATTGAAGGGTATAATCAATTTGATAAAATTATTGATATCAATCAATCTGCTATTGGTAGAACTCCTCGAAGCAATCCTGCAACATACACAGGAGTGTTTGATGAAATTAGAGATTTATATAGCAAAACAAAAGAAGCTAAAATTAGAGGATACGATAAAGGAAGATTTTCTTTTAATGTAAAGGGAGGCCGTTGTGAACATTGTTCTGGGGATGGTTTAATAAAAATTGAAATGCATTTTATGCCTGATATATTCGTAGAATGTGAAGAATGTCATGGAAAAAGATATAACCAAGAAACGCTGCAAGTTAAATACAAAGGAAAGAACATTTCTGATGTTTTGAATATGACCGTGGAAGAAGCCGTTGAATTCTTTCGCAATATTCCCAAAATTTATAACAAACTTAGAACCATTAATGATGTTGGTTTAGGTTATATAAAATTAGGTCAATCCTCCACTACGCTGTCGGGCGGAGAGGCACAAAGAGTTAAATTAGCTAGCGAATTATACAAAAGAATCACAGATAAATCGATTTATATATTAGATGAACCAACAACCGGACTTCATAGCCACGATATCGTTAATCTATTGAGCGTATTACAAGATATCGTAGAAAAAGGAGCAACAGTTGTGGTGATTGAACATAACTTAGATGTCATTAAAGTCGCAGATTATATCATTGATCTAGGACCAGAAGGCGGAGATAGAGGCGGAGAAATTATAGCTGTTGGCACGCCCGAAGATGTGGTAAAAGAAAAACGAAGTTTTACTGGAGAATATTTAAAACCAATTTTAGAACAAAAAAAGTAGCTTTTGCTGCTTTTTTTCAATATTAGATTAGCAAAAAACTCGAAAAAAACACGAACTTATGATATTATATAATAGACTTTTTATTTAGTGGTAGGATTTTGCATGAGAGGTATTATCATGGACAAAAATGACAAAGACTTGCGAAAAAACATTGAAGATTTAGAAAAATTGATTGAACAAGTCAAAAATCAACAAAAAGAAGAAAAGAAAAAACAAAATAAAGAAAACAAACCTCCGCAAGGAAACGTGATTCGAATTGATTTAGCTGCCAAATATTCAACTAATCGAATCATTAATTTAATTGCGGGTTTTTTGGTGAACTTCATATTGATTTATGGATTAATTCTTATTTTTAAATTTGCCGAAGCAAAAAACGATTATTTCTATATTTTAATTGCTCTTCTATTTACATTGTACGAAGAACTGTATAAAGAGTATTTGTTAAAAAAGCAATTAAAAATCGTGCTATATTCATCAGGCCTTATTTTCTTTTTGCTTAATGTACTCTTTTTTTACTTTATTGACTTAATTGTGTTTTCAAGTATGTTTTCATTCGTTGATTATCTTTATCCCATTCTATTTGTTTTGCTTTTTCAAGTTGTGCGTGTTTTTTTCAAAAAAGCTTATGTTGGCGCCGTAAAAATTTCTTCTATAAGAAATACAAACCAAAAAAAATAGTAGGTAAGGTGAAATATAATATGTCAATAACCGTTAAACATGTAATTGAAGGATTAAAGCTCGAAATTGCAGCTGGAGAAGCAGGCGTCAATCGAGAAATTAAAAATCCGAATTTATCAAAACCCGGACTTGAATTAGCTGGATTATTTGACTTTTATGAATTCGATCGAATTCAAATTATTGGTTCTAAAGAAGGAACTTTTTTCCACTGGTTAAATGAATCAGACCAAGAAATTAGAGTAAAAATGCTGTTTGAAAAACAACCGCCTGCATTTATTTTTTCTAAAAATGTGGTTATTCCTGAAATTTTTATTAAATTCGGGAATTATTATAAGATCCCGGTTTTAAAAAGTTCTTATAAAACAACTTCTTTATTTAGTGAGCTTTTTGCATTTTTGCAAGCAAAACTAGCTGAAAGAACATCTGTTCACGGCGTATTAATGGATATAAACGGAGTTGGAGTAATGATCACAGGCAAAAGCGGAGTTGGAAAAAGTGAAGTAGCTTTAGAATTAATTCGTAGAGGGTACATGCTAGTCGCGGATGATGTAATTGAAATTTATCAAAAAGAAATTGGTATAATCATTGGAGAAGCTCCCGATTTGCTAAAAAAATATTTGGAAATTAGAGGAATCGGAATTGTAAATGTCGTATATTTATTTGGTGTTAAGGCTTATAGAGAAACAAAACGAATCTCTTTATTTGTAGAATTAGAAAAATGGGATGATGAATCTAAATTTGATCGTCTAGGATTAACTGAAGAGAAAAAATTAATATTTGATACAGAAGTAACAAGCCTCACACTCCCGATTACCGAAGCAAGAAATACAGCAACTTTGGTTGAAGCCGCCGCTTATGATTATAAGTCGAAAGCGTTAGGATATCATTCTGCAACTGAATTTAATGATTTACTTAATGAAAAAATACGTTTAAATCAAAAGGAAGAGAAGGATGAAGAATGAAAAACACATTAAAGATTATTAGCATATTCTTATTTCTTGTTTTTACTTTGACATTAATTGGCTGCGAAGAGACAGTTTTAAATGTTGGGGATAGTTATACCGTAGAATTTGTTGATTATGATGCTACCGTTTTAAAATCGATAACTTGTGAAGTAGGAACACCTTGCGAAATTATTCCTCCAGAAGAACCAGACAATAAAGAAAACACGTATTTTACACGTTGGAATGTTTTTGAAAGTCAATATTCTTCGATTCAAAAAGATACAACGATTAAAGCAATCTATACTTTGGACAATCGAGTAATTACACTATTTGGAAGATCAGTAGTATTTTATTCCTTTTTTATTATGACAGGAATTATCGTTGCGCTTTCTTTGGGTTTGAGAGAAGGAACAAGAACTGGCCTCAAAAAAGACGACTTAATTGATGGGTTTTTATGGATTGTACCAGTTGCAATTTTAGGAGCTCGATTATGGTATGTTGTTTTTGAGTGGGATCAATTTGTTTATGGAACTTTTACTGAATCACTATTACGAACTCTAGGTTTCACAACCGGAACACTTGATTTTTCAAGTTTTGGATTATCAGGGCTTGCAATTCATGGTGCGTTTGTGACCGCAATTGTATGTGCTTACCTTTATACTAAAAAAAGAAAAATTGATATATTTAAAGTATTGGATATTGTTGCAATTGGATTTATTATCGCTCAAGCATTTGGAAGATGGGGCAATTTCTTTAATCAAGAAGCTCATGGAGGATTAGTTGGAGGAATGACAGGCGGTGTTATGAATTTGTCGCTTGAACAACAATTTAATTATTTGAGATATACGCTTCATTTGCCAGAATTTATCGTAAATAATATGTATATTTTAGAAGGATTACATGAGCCGGTTACTGGATTTTATCATCCAACATTCTTGTATGAATCAAGTTTAAATATTCTTGGATTTGGGATGATGCTTGTTTTAAGAAGAGTTAAAAAAGTTCACTTTGGAGAATTATTATCTTTTTATTTGATATGGTATGGTAGCGTAAGGATTTTTATTGAAACTATGAGAACTGATCCACTTACATTTGAATTATTTGGATTGACTTTAAAATCTGCAATTGTAACTTCAGTCTTAATGATACTTGGCGGAATATTACTTTCTGTATATATTCGTTTGAAAAGACCCGGAAAAACTTATGATACCGTTCCAGGATATTTTGGGTATATTAAACCAGATAATTTGGTTGATGATGAAACAAACTGATATCATTATTATTGGTGCTGGCCCTTCTGGGATGATGAGTGCGATTTATGCAAAACGTGCAAATAAAGAAGTTATATTACTAGATAAAGCTTCTCCAGGAGGAAGTCTTCACTCAACATTTCAAGTAGATAATTATTTAGGTTTTGGTAAAGTGAGTGCAGAAGAGTTAATCCAAAAAATGGTTGATCACTTACGAGATTTAGAAATTGAAGATACAAAAGGATTTGTCAATCAAATTACGAAAGAAAAGGATTATTTTATCGTTGCTACAGAAAAAGAGACTTATTTCGCTAAAGCGGTAATCGTGGCTTCAGGTACGAGTCCTAAACCTCTAAAAGTTCCAAATGAATTTGAATTACTTTCAAAAGGGATTTCGTATTGTGCAGTTTGCGATGGATTGTTTTTTGAGAACGAAGATGTTGTAGTCATTGGCGGAGGAGACTCTGCATTAGAGGAAAGTATTTATTTAAGTCATATTTGTAAAAGCGTGACAATTATACATGAGTTAAAAGAATTTACTGCGAGTAAAGGATTAATAAAACGAATTCAAGAACACGATAAAATTAGTGTAAAATTATCGACAAAAGTAATTGAATTTATTGGAAACGAAGAACTAGATGCGATTACATTACTAGACTGTTTCAATAATATTACATATGACTTTAAAGCAAAAGGCGCATTTATTTATATAGGTAACCAAGCAGATACAACTTATATTAATAACTTATTAATTACAGATGAATCGGGATTTATTCCAGTAAATCAGTTTATGGAAACCAAGGTCAAGGGGTTGTTTGCCTGCGGAGATGTAACAAAGAAAGATTTTAGATATATTGTAACAGCGATATCCGATGGAGCTATAGCGGCTTTAAGTGCTGTTAAGTATTTAGATGATTCAAGAAATTTGGAGTGATAACGATGTCTTTTTCAACAGAAGTAAAAACAGAATTAGCTAACCTTAAACACGCAGAGTGTTGTAATAAAGCAGAGTTATCTGCGTTATTGCATATTGGAGGGTCTATTCAATTAAATAGCGAAGGTATTCAACTTGTGTTTCAAACCACAAATAATGCAGTCGTGAGAAAATTAATGAAGCTTACCAAAGAATTATATAAAATTGATGTGACGCTTATTAGCAAAAAACAAGCAAGACTTCAAAAGCATGATTTATTTATCATTCGAATTACGGAAAAAGTAGAATTAATATTAAATGATTTATCATTAATTAATAAAAACGCTATTTTTTTCCAAGACGTCGATGCAAATTTGGTTGAAAAAGAGTGTTGTAAAAAAGCATACTTAAGAGGCGCTTTCTTAGCTGGAGGATCAATGAATAGTCCAGAAACAGCATCTTATCATCTTGAAATTCAAGCTTTTTCTGAAAAACAAGCCGATACAATCAAATACATTGCAAATGAATTTCAATTGAATGCAAAAGTTGCTCCAAACAAAAGAGGATATATCACTTACTTAAAAGAAGCAGAAAAACTTGCGGATTTTTTGAGAGTCATTGGGGCCACAAATTCATTGTTTGAATATGAAGACAGTCGAATTAAACGTGATTTTAGAAACTCGATTAATCGGGTGATTAATTGCGACATCGCAAATGAAAAAAAAGCAATGGATGCCGCAAACAAGCAACTTAAATATATCGAGATTATTGAAAATAATTTAGGAAATCAAATTTCTAAAAGCATGAAAGAAGCAATTTTTTTAAGAAAGAAATTCCCAGAATCAAGTTTATTAGAACTAAGTTATGCGTCGGAAGAAGATTTTGAAGATAAAATTTCAAAATCCGCTTTAAATCATCGATTTAGAGCCATAAAGGATTTAGCTCTTTCTCTTTTAATTCAGGAGGAAACGAAATGATTATAGGAATTGGAACCGATATTGTATTGATTTCTAGGATAACCGATAAAATTAATCATAAAATATTAAGTGAAGAAGAAACCAAGATTTACATGAGTTTTTCTTCTGAGAAAAGAAAACAAGAATTTCTTGCAGGAAGATTTGCAATAAAAGAAGCGATAATAAAAGCTTTCAATCTTAAAAGCCCACATTATTCGATGACAGAACTTTGTGTATTAAATGATGGTTTTGGAAAACCATATTTGTTCCGGCCAATATTATCAGGCGAAAAAATTTGGCTATCTATCTCTCACGAGTCTACCTACGCGATTGGCCTTTGCGTTATCGAAGAACAAAAAGAGTAAAGTTTTTTTCAGAAGAGAAATAATACTTGCAAAATCAAAGAAAATTATGTAAAATAATACATGCTGAGGTGAAATTATGGCGACTTATAAAAAAGGATTTAAGAAACAAACATCTGAACAAGTTATTTTAAAAGTAATCGTAGGAATTATTCTTTCTGTAATTGGCATAGTGGGAGTGGCCTTTATTTATGATTTGGCTACGAAGGTAGGCGATTATACTGATTACACCGTTATCGATTCGTATGAACAAATATTGACTCAACTAGACGAAAATCAAGATCAAATTCCAGATTATTTAGTGTATTTTTACAGTGAATCATGTACTAATTGTACTTCTATAAAAAGCGATGTCTTAAAATTAGCTAAACAAATTGAAAAAAATGGACAAGTTATCTTTTTCGTTGATACCGAAAACATGACAGACGAAGACGATTTCAAAGTTTCTTTTCTTGTCGATATTCAATTAGGTTTATCACAAGTACCAACGCCTTTAATTGTGGCTGTAGCAGACGGAGTATTTTATGGCACTTATACCGGAACGGATGATGTACTTGCTTTGTTAAATGAAGTTGAATCAGGAGATTTTACTCCTTTTACAAATTAATTTGTTCAATAACCAAACCCGAAAGGGTTTTTTTATTTAATAGGAAATTGTATTTTAAAAACAGATAAGAGTCAAAAGCAAAAAAGCCTACAGGAAGTAGGCTTAAGAAGATGAAGTTAAGAAATTACTTTATGTGTTTTTTCTTATTATA